>Ga0307513_10000037_pt1 | contig 175364 bp, 161 predicted proteins | sample 15_EM_MG_FD_202174 | JGI IMG/M metagenome (GOLD analysis project Ga0307513, IMG submission 202174) | Populus trichocarpa ectomycorrhiza microbial communities from riparian zone in the Pacific Northwest, United States - 15_EM | ecosystem: Host-associated > Plants > Roots > Unclassified...
CCGCGCAGCAGCGTCATCAGCTGGAAGGCCTTGGCCGTGGGGATCAGCTCGCGGCCTTCGCGCAGCATGTATTTCTCGGCGATCAGGCCTTCAATCGTGGCGGCGCGGGTGGCCGGTGTGCCTAGGCCTTTTTCCTGCATGGCTTCGCGCAACTCGTCGTCGTCGATCGTCTTGCCGGCGCCTTCCATCGCGCCCAGCAATGTCGCTTCTGAATAGCGGGCGGGCGGGCGGGTTTTGAGGCCCTTGGCCTCGACCACTTCGGCGCGCACCATCTCGCCGGGCTTGACCGGCACCAGGCTCTGGCCCTTGTCGCCATCCTTGGCGTCGGCCACTTCGTCGGCGGCTTCCTTGCCGTAAATTGCGAGCCAGCCCGGCTTGACGAGCACCTTGCCCTCGGTCTTGAAACTGTGACCGACTGACTGTGAAATGCGCGTGGTCACCAGGTATTCAGCGCTCGGGAAAAACACCGCCATGAAGCGGCGCACCACCAGGTCGTACAGTTTTTGCTCGGCGTCGCTCAAGCCGCTGGGCGCCTGCAGCGTTGGGATGATGGCGAAGTGGTCGCTCACCTTGGCGTTGTCGAAAATGCGCTTGCTGGGCTTGATGTAGTTGCCCTTGATGGCGGTGGCCGCATGCGGCGCCAGGTGCTTCATGCCGCTGGCAGCCAGCATTTCAAAGGTCTGCTTCACCACCGGCACATAGTCTTCCGGCAGCGCGCGCGAATCGGTACGCGGGTAGGTCAACGCCTTGTGGCGCTCATACAGGCTTTGCGCGATCGACAGCGTGGTCTTGGCCGAGAAGCCGAACTTGCCGTTGGCCTCGCGCTGCAAAGACGTCAAGTCAAACAGCAGGCCGGCGGCTTGCGTGGTGGGCTTGCTTTCTTCCGTCACCGTGGCGGCCTTGCCGCGCACGGCCTCGGCAATCGCCAGCGCCTCGCGCTCTGTCCACACGCGGTCGGCCTTCAGCTCGGCATCGGGCTCGGCGTTGTCGGCATTGGCCGCAGCTTTTTTCCACTTCGGGTCAAACCACTTGGCGGGGTACTCGCCGGCTTCGGCCAGGAAGGTGGCGTGGATTTCCCAGTAGTCGCGGCTCACGAACTTGCGGATTTTTTCTTCGCGCTCGACCACTACCGACAGCGTCGGCGTCTGCACACGGCCGACAGTCGTCAAGAAGAAGCCGCCATCGCGCGAATTGAACGCCGTCATGGCGCGCGTGCCGTTGATGCCGACCATCCAGTCGGCTTCCGAGCGCGAGCGCGCCGCGTCGGCCAGGCCCTGCATCTGCTTTTCGCTGCGCAGGCTTTCAAAGCCTTCGCGAATGGCGGCCGGCGTCATGGACTGCAGCCACAGGCGCTTGACCGGGTGCTTGCTGTTGGCGTACTGCTGGATCAAGCGGAAGATCAGTTCGCCTTCGCGGCCCGCGTCGCAGGCGTTGACGAGCGCGTTGACGTCTTTGCGTTTGGCCAGCTTGACGATGGCGTTGAGCCGCGTCTTGGTCTTGTCGATGGGTTTGAGGTCAAAGTAAGGCGGAATGACGGGCAGGTTGGCAAAGCTCCACTTGCCGCGCTTGACGTCGAACTCTTCGGGCGCCTGGATCTCGACCAGGTGGCCGACGGCCGAGGTGACCAGCCACTCATCGCTCTCGAAATATTCGTCGTGTTTTTCGAACTTGCCCGCCGTCGGCGTGATGGCGCGGACGATGTCCTGCGCCACCGAGGGCTTTTCTGCAATCACAAGGGTTTTCATAAGTACTTCTTCAAACCTTCTACATCTTCGGGGAACATTTCCCCGCTTTCGGCAAATACGACTTTGCCTTCACGGCTATTGGCCGGCACCTTGAGCACCACCACCACGGGCAGGCCCACAGGCTTGGGCAAAAATTTGGCGACTTCAGGGGTCAGCATCCCGGCGGGAAAGCTGTAACCCTTGGTCTTCATATAAGTAACAGCGGCGGCCGGCTGCTTGTCGATGGACAGCGCCAGCACCTCCAGCCCCTGGGCCTTTTGGGCCCGCCACAGGCTTTCTATATGGGGCGACTGCACCGCACAAAAAGGGCACCAGCTGGCCCACCAGTACACCACAAGCGTCTTTGCCGACGCTGCGGCGGGGGTCCAGGCGCTGCCGTCCAGCAGCGTCAACGCCGGCAACTGCAGGGTGCTGCCCACCTTGGGCAAGGGGCTTTCGCCGCCTTTGGCCCACGCCGGCAGGCTGAAGCCGGCCGCGGCCGGAAAGGCCAGGGCGGCAGTGGTCTGCATCAGGTTTCGGCGGTTCAACACGGGGGGCTCCTTGGGCGCTTCACTACAATAGCGGCTCTCGCGCATGTACGCGCGCGGGTGCGCACGCATGCGCACGCACGCGCACATGCATGAATTAACCATACCAAAAAAATACGTCGTGTCAAAAAACCAGGCTTCTGCGCCCATCGCGCCGCTCTCTTCCCTGCCCCCGGCGCCAGCCCCCGCCGCTGACGGCCGCCGCATCCAGACGCGCCGCTCCGGCGTGCACGGCAAGGGCGTGTTCGCCGTGCAAGACCTCGCCGAAGGCGAGACGCTGATCGAGTACGTGGGTGAGATCATCAACTGGAAAGAAGCGCTGCGCCGCCACCCGCATGATCCGAAAGACCCCAACCACACCTTCTACTTTCACATCGACGAAGACCACGTGATCGACGCCAAGCATGGCGGCAATTCCTCGCGCTGGATCAACCACAGCTGCAAGCCCAACTGCGAAGCCGACGAAACCGATGGCCGCGTCTTTATCAAGGCGCTGCGCAACATCCCGGCCGGCGACGAGCTGTTTTACGACTATGGCCTGATCATCGACGCGCCCTATACCAAGAAGCTGCTGGCCGAATACCCCTGCTGGTGCGGCGCCAAGAACTGCCGCGGCACGCTGCTGTCGCCCAAGGACGACGAGAAAAAATCCAAGGGCAAGAAGAAGTCTGCCAAGAAGGCCGATAAAAAGTCCGAAAAGAAGTCCGTCAAAAAAGCAGAGGCCAAGGCTGACAAGAAAAAAGCCGACAAGAAGCCCAAGAAGAAAAAGAAAGACTGACCCGGTCTTTCACTTGGCCCAGCTCTTTTTTCACTCCTTCCGGCCACCGGCCAGGCCCCGCTTCCTGAGCGTTCATGACCACTCCCCCCGCTAACCCCATCCGATGGCCCGCCGAGGCTCTCTGGGAGGCCGTGGCGCCCTCCTTGCCGGGCTTTACGGTCGAGGTGCTGCCCGAGATTGACTCCACCAACACCGAGCTGATGCGGCGCTTTCGTGGCAGCCCCACAGTGGAGCCCCGGCCCGAGCCGCTGCTGCTGGTGGCCGAGCAGCAAACCGCCGGGCGCGGCCGGCTGGGCCGCCTGTGGCAAAGCCGGCGCGGCGACAGCCTGATGTTTTCGCTGGGCATGCCGCTGGCGCCCGCCGACTGGTCGGGCCTGTCGCTGGTCGCCGGCATCAGCGTGGCCGAAAGCCTGGAGCCGCGGCTTGCGGGCAGCAACGCCAAACCCCGCATCGGCCTGAAATGGCCCAACGACCTGTGGCTTTCCACGCCTGAAGGCGAGCGCAAGCTGGCCGGCATCCTGGTCGAAACGGCCAGCTGGGAAGGCCTGCGCTACGTGGTGATCGGCATCGGCATCAATATCCGCGCAGTGCCGCTTAATCCGGCGGTGCCCGCGTCGGCCCTGCCCAGCGTCCCGCCGGGCGGCCTGCAAGAGCTGCTGCCCGAACTGGACGCACCGGCCACACTGCTGCGCGTCATCCCGCCGCTGGTGCAGGCGGTGCAGGCTTTCGCGCAGTTCGGCTTTGCCCCCTTTCAGGCTCGTTTTGCCGCGCGCGACGTGCTCGCGGGGCGGGCGGTGCAGCTGTCTGACGGCACCCTTGGCACGGCGCACGGCGCGGGCGAAAGCGGCGCACTGCTGGTGCATACTGCGGCTGGCATGAAAGAAATCACCAGCTCCGAAGTCAGCGTGCGGCCCGTGACGGCACCCGCAGAAGGCGCGCGCCCATGCTGAGGCTGGTGGTGCTGGCGCTGCTGCTGGCCAATGCCGGCTACTTTGCCTGGACGCATGGCCTGCTGGCCGACTACGGCATTGGCCCCATCGCGCAGGCTGAGCCGCAGCGCCTGGCGCAGCAGATCCGGCCCGAGGCCATGCGCATTTTGACGGCCACCGAGGCGCGCCAGCTTGACAGCACAATCGCCGCCGCGGCGCCCCAACCGGCGGCCGAATGCCTGCAAGCCGGCCTCTTCACGCCCGAACAAACCACCGCCCTGCGCGCCGGCCTGGAAAGCAGCCTGCCCATCGGCAGCTGGTCGCTTGAAAGCGGCACCGAGCCGGGCCGCTGGATCGTCTACATGGGCAAGTACAACAGCGACGACGCGCTGGCCAAAAAACGCACCGAGCTGCGCGGCCTCGGCGTGTCGTTTGAGCCCCTCGTCAACCCGGCGCTGGGGCCGGGCCTGTCGCTGGGCCACTATGGCTCCCAGGCCGAAGCCGAACGCGGGCTGGCCAACGCCGCCACGCGCGGCGTGCGCACTGCCAAGGTCGTGCTGGAGCGTCCCGAAGCCCGTGGCCAGCTGCTGAAGCTGCCGGCGGTTGATGCGGCATTAAAGACCAAACTGGAGCCGCTGAAGGCGCAGTTCGCCGGCAAGCCTTTGCAGGCGTGTAGCTGAGCCCCAGCTCAACGGGCTTAACCGCAAATCCTCATTGCTATTTAATTTAGGAGCTGATAGTGCATGCCCTGCTTGGGCTACAGGCACTATTTGCTTAAGAATTCCGTCTGGGCTGCCAGCCGCTAGACGGCTTTAAAGTGCCGCAGCGGCACGCAGGTCTGCAAGCGGGTGACGGCCTGGTCCATCAATGCCGGGTGCAACTCGTGGCCGAGCGTGGCGGCTACGTCCAGGGTGGCGTCGGCGCCCAGCTGCATCAGGTGTTCAAAATCGCTGCGGGTGCGGGCCAGCGGCACGACGGCGTCGTTTTGGCCGTGCAGCAGGTGCAAGGTGGTGAGCGTGGGCGCGCGGGCCGGCCAGATCTGGTAGCCGCCGCCAAAGGCCAGCAGGCGGCCGGCCAGGCCGTCGTGGGCGTCGCTCAGGGCCAGCGCCAGGCTGGCGCCCGCGCCGAAACCGGCCAGGGCCGTGTCGGACTGCAGGATGTCAAAACGCTGCTGCTGCGCGCGCACAAAGGCGGCCAATGCCTCCACCCGGGCGGCCAGCGCCGCCGCGTCGTCCAGGCCCGCCGCGGTGGCGCCCGCCGCATCGGCGTGCGGGCCGGTCAGCCCCTGGGGCATCAGCACGGCGGCTTCGGCAAAGGCGCCGCCCAGCAGGTTGCCCAGCTCCAGCATGTCGGTGGCCGCGCCGCCCGCGTCGTGCAGCAGCACAAACAGCTGGCGGGGCGTGCCGCTCACGGGCAGCAGTTCAATAGTTTCGGTCTCAAGCGGGTTCATGGCGGGGTTGTCGGCAACAGTGGAAAGAGGCAATTGAGGCCTTTCCAGCCTCTTTCAACCACTTTAACCAGCCCGATGCTTTTCTGCCATTTTTACGCCGCGGCGGTTTCCCCGCGTTGCGCGTCTTCCGTGATCAGCGAGGAATGCAGCCTGACGCCCGCCGCCACGCCACTGGCCGTGGCGAAGGTGATGCTGTGCGGCACGCGCGCCATGTCGCCGGCGGCGTACACGCCGTCCACAGTGGTCATGCCCCAGGCGTCGGCACGCACGATGGGGCCAAAGGGCGAGTCGTCAAACGCGCAGCCCAGCGCTTCAGCCAGCGGGCTGGCCATGCGCACCTGCGTGCCCACCAGCAAGGCCTTGACCGCCACGCGCTGGCCGTCTTGCAGCAGCACGCCGTCCAGCGCGGGCGCCGCGCCCTGCAGTTCCAAAATCGGACTGGGCTCAATCCTGACCTTTCGCGCGGCCAGTTGCACCCGCTCTTCGGCAGATACCTCCACCACGCCCTGGGTGAAGAGCGTGACGTCGCCCCAGTCGGCAAACATCAGCGCCTGATGCACCGACATCGGCCCCGTACCCAGCACGCCGACAGCGCCGCCGCCGATTTCATAGCCATGGCAATACGGGCAATGCACCACGGTTTGGCCCCAGCGCGCTTCCAGGCCGGGTATGGGCGGCAGTACATCCGCGACGCCGGTGGCCAGCAGCAGGCGGCGGCCGGTAAACCAGCGCAGGCCGTCCTCGGCCTCGACCACAAAACCCGCCTCGCCAGCGTCAACGCGGCTCACACGTCCGTTGAAAATTTGCGCCGTGGGATAGGCCAGCAATTGCTGCCGCGCCTCGGCCAGCAGTTGCGGGCCCGGCTTGCCGTCATGCCCTAGCACGCCGTGTGACTCGGACGCAAAGCGGTTGCGCGGCAGGCCCGCGTCGATGACCAGCACGTTTCTGCGGGCGCGCGCCAGCTGCAGCGCGGCCGACAAGCCCGCAAAACTGCCGCCCACAATGATCGCGTCATGCAGCATGGTGGGCCTCCGGCGGCAAGACATGGGCGGCGTGGCCAGCGTTGCCCGCATGCGCCGCCATGGCGCGGTTGAAGTCGGCCGACAAATCGGCCAGCGTGATCTCGCCCAGGCGTTTGGCCAGCAGCGCCTCAGCCTCGTGCAGGCTGCCGGCCAGGGCGCGCTGCACCGACTGCTCGATGACGCAGCCGCCGGCGTGCAGGCTCTCGCCGTCGACAGGGGTTTCTTCGGCGCCCACGGCCATCTGCACATCCAGCAGCGTGACGGAAGCCAGGTCGCGCGCCAGCACCCAGCCACCACCGTGGCCGCGCTCAGACACCACAAAGCCCGCTTCGCGCAGGCCGGCCATGGTGCGGCGAACCACCACCGGGTGGGTGCGCAGGCAGGCCGCCAGTTCGTCGGAGGTCATCGGCCCCTGGCGGTGCGCCATGTGCAGCAGGGCATGCAAAACGGCCGAAAGCCGGCCTTTTGATTTCATGTAACTTATCATGTTGCATGATTCTACGCATGCCGCTGGCGGCTGCCCGGGCTGCGGCGCAAATCCCCCACGCGGTGGGCGGGCAATCGCCCCGCCTGCGCCTGGCGCGGCAAATTCCGCCCAGCTGGGCGAAAATCAGCGGTTTTACGCATCCCGGCCACCCGGAACCACAACATGAAAATCGCAAAAGACACCGCCGTCACCCTTAGTTACAAGGTGGCCGACGCCCAGGGCAAGCTGGTTGAGCAAAGCAGCGCCCCCATGGTTTACCTGCACGGCGGCTACGGCAACACCCTGCCCAAGATCGAAGAAGCGCTGGACGGCCAGGAGCCGGGCTTTCAGACCGTGCTGGCGCTGGAGCCGCAAGACGCGTTCGGCCTGCGTGACGAAAGCCTGGTGCGCACCATCCCGCGCACGCAGTTTCCGCCCGGGGTCAAAGTGGGCGGCCAGCTGGAAGGCCGCGGCGAAGATGGCCGCCAGCATGTCTTCAACGTCATAAAGATCAAGGGCGACACCGTCATGCTGGACGGCAACCACCCGCTGGCTGGCAAGGCCCTGCGTTTCACCCTCAAGGTGACCGACGTGCGCACTGCGTCGGAGGAAGAAATCGCCCACCGCCACGTCCACGGCGAGCACGGCCACCACCATTAATCTGCATATAACGACCGATTAGCGGTTTTTCCCCCGGCGTTACCCGCCGTTACCCCTTGAACGTCGCCCCTGCCCTACAGTGGGAGTGAGCCTACACATCCCGCTGAAAACCGACGACACGAACGGCGCCGGGGGCTGGCTAATGTCGTGGATTAACTTCGGGGGCCTCATGGTCATCAGCGCGTTTCTTGTCGAAGACAAGCCGGACATACGCAGAACTTTGGTCGAAGCCATGGAAGAGATCGCGCCCCTGCGCTTTGTCGGCCATGCCGATTCCGAGACCGGCGCGCGCCAATGGCTGGGCGCGCACAAGACCGACTGGGACCTGGCCATCGTCGACCTCTTTCTGGCCGAAGGCTCCGGTTTTGGTGTGCTCAAGGACTGCCAGCGGCGCACGGCCCGCCAAAAGGTGATCGTGCTGACCAGCCACAGCCAGGAGAACCTCCTGGCGCGCTGCCGCGAACTGGGCGCCGACGAGGTATTCGACAAATCGCACGACGTGGAAAAGCTGGTGAGCTTTTGCCGCAAGCACGCCGAAAGCCTGGACGGCAAGCTTCCGCCAACGCAGTAAGCCCGGCCCAAGCGCCGGCGGTTTTCGATTTTGCTATTGTTTTAGGAGCTGCCAGCGCATACTCCTATTGGGCTAGAGGCTGATTTTGCTTAAAGCTCCAGCCAACCAGACTCACCCGGGCTTCAATCCCATCTGCGCCAGAACCGCCGCGCCCAGCAAGCCATTAGCCTCCGCCAGGCTTTCAATGATTTCAAAATGGTTGCGCCCACCGGCCACCAGCAGTTGCACCGGCTTGCCGGCTGTCGCCACCGCGGTGGCAAAGTCGCGCGACTGGCGCTGGAACTCGGGCGTCTCCAGCGTGCCGTAGGCCACGATGAGCGGCGCCTTGAGTTGCCCCAGATGGCGCTGCGGGCTCAGCGCCTCTTCGATCTCGTCGGTGAAGCGCACATAGCTGCTGCGCGCAGACAGCCGCGGCGGCTTCAAATCAAAAATGCCGCTGCAGCACAAGCCGCCCTTGACGATACCGGCCGGCAAACCATAGCCGCCCGCCCAATCCGTCGTCAGCATCACACCCGCCAAGTGAGCACCCGACGAATGCCCCAGCACGTGAATGCGCTCAGCATTACCGTCAAAGCGCCCCGCATGCGCATGCACCCACACCACCGCGCGCCTGAGCTGATCAGCCATGGCCATCAGGTTGCCGTCCACGTCTTGCACCACCGCAAAGTCGGGCACCACCAGGTGCGCACCGGCACGCACAAACAGCTCGGCCGGGAAGCCGTAGTCACGCGCCCGGCCTGAGCGCCAGGCCCCGCCGTGGATGAAGATGGCAATCGGCGCATCAGGTTTGCCGGTGGGATACACGTCCAGGCCTTCGATGGCGCTGTCGCCGTAGGCAAAGCGCAGCGGCTCTCCCACCACCGCGCGAGCGGCCTCGCTGCGATCGGCGTAGCGCTGCAGCACCTCGGCCACATTGGGGGCGTACACGGCCTGGTTGTAGGCCGCGTCCAGCTCGGCCTGGTCCATATCCAGCCAGACAGCCGGGCCTTTCATGCCGAAGCCCCCGCACCCAGGCCCATCAACGCAAGCTGCGCCTTGAAGAGCGCGCTCGCCGGGTCGGCCCATTCCAGCACCGCGTCAAAGTGATGCCGCCCGGCCGGCGCGATCAGCTGCGCCGCCTCGCCGCGCGCCACCCACCACTTGGCGACGTCGCGGCTCTGGCGCAGGTAATCCTCGGTTTCGTTGCCGCCCACGGCCACCAGCAAGGGGCAACGCACCACCGCGCCGCGCCGCAGCAATGACACCTCGGCCACCACTTCGGGCGTGAGGCCGAGTTTCTCGTTGCGAAACGACAGGCGCACCGGTTCAAGATCACCCAGGCCGCTCATGAAGCAGGCACTTTTGACAAGGTCTGCCGGCGCATCGAACTGGCGTTGCCAATCCGTCATCAGCACCTGGCCGACCAGGTTGGCGCCCGAGGAATGCCCGGCAATGTGGATCCGCGCCGGATCGCCGCCATGCAGCGCCACGTTTTGCCACAACCAGTGCAGCGCACGGCGCACCTGCGCGCCCATCTCGGGCAAGGTGACCTCGGGCACCAGTGTGAAGTCGAGCGCCACAAACATCGCACCGGCGCCGACATACGCCGGCGCGGCAAAAGCGCTCTCGTCTTTGGAGAGCGCGCGCCAGTCGCCGCCGTGCAAAAACACCAGCACCGGCGCTGCACCGCGCGCGCCGGGCACCGGGAAAAGATCGAGCCGGTCGTCGTCACCCAGGCCGTAGGCGATGTTCTCCATGCAGGCCAGCGAGGCCTTGGCCGCCGCGCTGCGTTCGGCGTATTCGCGCAGGTAGACCGTCACATCGGGCACGGTGCCGCGGCTGTTGTACTGGCGGTCGAGTTCCGCCTGGCTGTAGCCGCGCCAGACGGCGGCCGTGTTGGCTTCGCCCGTCAAGCTATTCGACCTTGGCGCCGGAGATCTTCACCGCGCGCGCATTGCGCACGCTGTCGGCCACCAGGAAGGCGGCAAACTCTTCCGGCGTGCTGGCCACCAGGTCATACGACTTGGCGACGATTTCCTTTTGCACAAACTCCGGATCTTTCAGGATGCGCGTGACCTCGGCATGCAGCTTCATGATCACGTCGCGCGGCGTGCCGGCCGGCGCAAAGAGACCGAACCAGGCGTTGGCCGGCACATCCGGAAAACCCGACTCGGTAAAGGTGGGCACATCGGGCAGCAGCGGCATGCGTGTCTTGCCGCCCACGGCCAATGCCTTCAACTTGCCCGCCTTGATGTGGGCCTGCGACGAGGCTGCGCCAGAGAACGTCAGCTGCACCTCACCGGCCAGCGCGGCCGGCACGGCTTGCGGAATGCCTTTGTAAGGCACATGCACGATGTCGATACCGGCCTGGGCTTTCAGTGTTTCCATTGCCAGGTGCGGCTGGCTGCCGCTGCCGTACGACGCGTAGTTGAGCTTGCCCGGATTCGCCTTGGCGTAGGCGATCAACTCTTTCAGGTTGTTGGCGGGCACGGCCGGATTGGCCAGCAGCAACTGGTTGAGCAGCACAAGCTGCGTGATGGGTGCGAAGTCTTTCACCGGGTCATAAGGCAGTTTGGCGTAGAGATGCTGGTTGATGGTCATCGTCGAGTCGGTCGTGACCATCAGCGTGTAGCCGTCGGCCGGTGCGCGCGCCACAAACTCGGCCGCCAGCAGCGTGCCGGCGCCGGGCTTGTTGTCGACCAGCACCGGCTGGCCCAGGCTGCGGCCCAGGCGCTCGCCGATCACGCGAGAGATCACGTCGATGCCGCCGCCTGCGGGGTAGGGCACCACGATGCGTATCGGCCTGGAAGGGTAGGTTTGCGCCAGCGCGGGCGCAGCACCCACAGCGGCAAAGGCCAGCAGCAGCGCTGCCAGGGAAGACTTGAACACGGTCATGCGGTCGCTCCAGAGAAGAACAGGGCTGTCACGCCATGGATCGCGGCGGGCCGGTACTTTGCCGGTTGCCGTGATGACACCCATCCCCTTGCAGCGCCCTCACACTGGTGCATCGTGTGCGCCAGTGCCCGTGCACATTTCACGGTTTAATTATTCACGACTGAAGTAATTTGTCAACGCAACACTGCGCAAACTCCGGGCTCAGCCGGCTGAGAGTTCGGCGAGCTTGGCCGCTACCGCTTTTTTGCCGAGCCCACGCATCGCGCGAAGCGTCATCAATTGCGCGGCGCGTGGTTTGGCTTTGCCTTGTTCCCATTTGTAGATGGACTGGCCGGTGACACCCACCAAAGCGCCCAGCTCGTTGGCCGATAGGCCCAGCTTTTTGCGCTGAGCGGCCAGGCCGGAGGCGCTGAAGGTCATGCGTTGGGGCTTTTCCGTGCTTTGCGCCGCCAACGCCGGCTTGCCCGGCGCCTTGCGGTCCCGTTTGATGGCGCGTTCCAATTCGGCGAGGCGCCGTTTCAGCGCGGCGATTTCAGTCCTGTAATGAACGACTGATTTTTTGAGCTGCTGAGTTTCGCTTCGAACCTCTTTGCGGGCAACTCTTGATATTTCGTTTTTGAGTACGGTGGCGATATTCATGCGATTCCAGGTAAAACAGCGATTTGCAATTATGGCGTGCGCGGGATGCCCGGGCTCAATCCGCCACCGTCACCACGTTGCCCGCATAAGTGATGCGGTTGGCCGCGGCCGGCACGACCTGGATAGGCGGCACATTGGCCAGCGTGATCGGGTTGGGTGCCGAACCGCTGAGACCGCGCGGCAAGGTACGCACCACCTGGCTGTCCGGCAAGGGCGCGCCGGTTTTCAGGTGGGCATACATCATGTCCATGGCCTGGATGAAGTAGCGGTGCAGCGGCACCAGCCGGTGGCTGTAACCCGGAAAGCCCAGGAAGGCATCAAAGTGCTGGGCGTTGGTGACTTCGATATACGACAGCTTGCTGCTGCGGCCTTCCACCATTTTGTTCAGGCCCAGGTAGGGCCGCGACGTGAAGGCCACCGGCACCAGCGTGTCAGAGCGGCCATGCACGATGAGCGCGGGTTTACCTTGCAGGTTGGCGGTGCGCAGCACCTGCTGTATGCCTTCGCGCACGCGCAGCGCGTCGGGCGTGGTGCCCGTGACCAGCGCGCGCAGGCACAGCGCGCCGGGGCTGTTGTAGTCCTGCACATTGCCGGCCGAGATGGAGGCCGCATCCAGCATCGGCCCGCCCACACTGGCGTTGTTGACGATGTTGACGCCCGCCGTCGGCGGCACGCCGTTGCCGGTGCCGAATGAGGTGGCGAGCGGGCCTGCCGGCGCAGGCACCGGCAGGTTGGGGGTGGGCGATGCGGCTGGGGCCGTGGCGGCAAAGCTGTAGCCGCACAGGTTGTCTTGCACGCCGGCGCGGCCGTAGGCGTTGGCATAGGTCAGCGCCACCGGCAACGTGGCGAATGAATAGTGCGACGCCTGCAAATCATTGCCCTCGGGCTGCCAACCGGCTTGCACCAGCGTGGCCATAGCGCTGCCGGCCTGTTCGGCCGTGGTGTTGCCGATGACCATGCCGTTGGCCTTGAGCGCGGCGCAGCGGTTGGCGGCAATCACCGGGTTGATGGTGTTGAAGACATTGGTGGCGGGCGAGGCCAGTGCTGCGCAGGGCTGCAGCAAGTTGGCCAGCGTGGTGTAGTCATACAGCGGCTTGCCGGTGCCGGCCAGCACGCTGTTGCCGCGCCGCACGCTCAGCCGTGCATCGGGCACCAGCTGGATCTGCGGCTCGCCCACGGCCACACCGCTGATGAGGCCCTGCGTGTCGAGCTCGGCAGCGGCCAGCGCCGCGCCCGCGCCGTTGGACACACTGGAGGCAATCACGATGGTGTTGGACGGGTTTAGTGTCCTCAAGCGCCCGCCGCCGTCGCGCGAAGGCTTGCCGTAGCGCTCGTTGAGGATGAAGTAGGCGAACTCCACCGATTGCAAGGTAAAGCGGCCCCAGTCTTTTTCGGAGTTTTGCTGCGAATGCGCGTGCTTCACGGCAAAGCGGTTGGGCCAGGCGGCATTGAAGGCGGTGCGTTCGGCTGGGCTCAAATTGGCGGTGAAGTTGGAGGCATTGCCGGCCGCGCCCGCATCGGCGCGCAGGCCGTTCTGCAAATGTACGGTGTTGTTCTGCAGGTCGTGCATGCCGCTGCCCGTACCCTTGTCGGTGTAGGCCACGGCGCAACCATTTTTCAGGCCCCACTCGCCTGATGAACCAATCGCGCCATAAACGCCACGCGAGCCGCTGGAAGTGCCGGTGACGATGCACGGGCTGGCGGGGTTGAAGCTGGCCGGCACCTGCACCATCAGGGTCACGTTCTGCCGGCCGCTGCCGTCGTCCGAGTAGGTGAGGTATTCGGTGCCGGCGATCTTGCCTTCGCTGGTGGTGACGTTGCCGCGGGCGTCCACATTGGGGCCATACAGCGTGCCGTAACCGCCGCCGGGAGAGATGTCGAGGATGGCGCGGTAGTTGTTGTAAATGGCAATGCGGCGCAGCTCGGCCGCGCTCGGGTTCAAGGGGTCGATGGGCTGCGGCGCCGGCGCGGCCAGGCCGTTCTTGCCCAGGCCGGCAGTCAGCAAGTCGTCGTTGCCGCCGTCGTACACGCCGGTGGTGATGATGCCCAGGTAAGCCGGTTTGATGTTCACCTGCTCGCCCACGCCGCTGCCGCAGCCGGCCAGTACGCCCGCCATGACCGCTGTCAGTACGGCCGTTGCAGCCAGGCCTGAGTTACTTTTATTCGTTGACTTCATCTCGTCCTCCATTTGGTTTACTCACACTATCCCGTGTGGACAGCATCATCAAGCAGGCGGCGGGTGTCTGCACGCTTTCGCCGATTTGATTTGTAAGGGTTTTGCTCAGCTTTCGGCCCGCACCGACCGTCTGAACAGCTGATGCACCAGCGCCCGCATCCACTGATGCGCTGGGTCGTTGTCGGTGCTGCTGTGCCACACCAGGCGCACTTCATAGGCCGGCGCGCCCGGAATGCCCCAGACCCGGCAGTCATAACGCTGGCGCAGGTTGCGCGCATACATCTCGGGCACGATGGACAGCAGGTCGGTCGTCAGCGCCAGCTCGGGCAGTGCGCCAAAATGGCGCGCCCGCAGCACGATGCGGTCTTCCAGCTTCATGCGCACCAGCATCTGCTCGACACTGCCGTGAAAGGTGGCCGTCGGCGAGGCCACCACAAAGGCGGCTTCCGCCAATTGCTGCGTGGTCAGCGTGCGCCCGCTGCGGCCGGAAGCCGGCCGCCACTGCGGTGATGCCACCGCCACATAGTTCTCGCGAAACAGCAGCTCGGTGCGTATGCCGCGGTGTTTGGGCTGCAGGATGCCGATGGCCAGGTCGATCTCACGCGCCTCCAGCGCCGCCGCCACCTCGTTGGCCGCCACCGAGATATTTGAGAGCCGCGCGCCCGGCGCCTGGCTGCGCAGCGCACCGGCCAGGCCCGGCAAAAACAGCATCTCGCCCAGGTCCGACAGCGAGAGCCGCCAGTGCATGTCGCTGTGCGCGGGCTCAAAGTCTTCATGGCCGGTGACGACTGTCTCCAGCGCCAGCAGCTGCGCCAGCACGGCGGGCGCCAGTTGCTCGCACAGGCGCGTGGGCTTGAGGCCCGAGGGCGCGCGCACAAACAGCTCGTCTTCAAAGTAGTCACGCAGCCGCGAGAGCGCATTGCTGGTGGCCGGCTGTGACAGCGACAACGCCTTGCCGGCCAGCGTGACCGACCCGGTGCGGTGGATGGCCGCGAGCACACGCAAAAGATTCAGGTCCAGTTGGCGGAAGTTCATGCCGTTGTCTCCGTGAACGGGGATTTTCAAAAAGCCTCAGGGTTGCTACTGATTATTCACCAGATGGATGTGCCTCATCAGAAAAATCCATTTGCCGTATGCCTTGCGCCTGCGTAAATTGCCTGAATAACCAGGCGCCGATCCCTGAATCCACGGCCCGCACGAGAGACAAACACGATGACACCCACACCGCATTCCCGCAAAGGCCCGCGCCATGGCTGAGCGTTCCTTCACGCAAGAAGTCCAAAAGCTGCGCCTGGGCGAGGGCGACGAGTTTCGCGGCGAAGGCATCCTGGCCGTGACCAAGGCGCTGCTACAGGCCGGCGTCTCGTATGTGGCCGGCTACCAGGGCGCACCCATCTCGCACCTGATGGACGTGCTGACCGACGCCAACGACATCCTGGCCGAGCTGGGCGTGCACTTTGAGCACAGCGCCTCGGAAGCCACGGCCACCGCGACGCTCGCCGCTTCCGTGAACTACCCGCTGCGCGGCGCCGTCACCTTCAAGGCCACTGTCGGCACCAATGTGGCGTCCGACGCGCTGGCCAATCTGGCCTCAGGCGGCGTCACCGGCGGCGCGATGCTCATCGTCGGTGAAGACTACGGCGAAGGCTCCAGCATCATGCAGGAGCGCTCGCACGCGTTTGCGATGAAGTCGCAGGTCTGGCTCATCGACCCGCGCCCCAATCTCGAAAGCATCGTGCGCGCGGTAGAGCTGGGCTTTGAGCTGTCGGAAGCCAGCCGCACACCGGTGATGCTGGAGCTGCGCATACGCGCCTGCCATGTGCATGGCCGCTTCAAGACCAAGGCCAACAAGCGCCCCAGCTTCACGCTCAAAGACGCGATCGAAAACCCGCAGCGCGACACCAGCCGCGTGGTGCTGCCACCGGCCAGCTATGCGCAAGAGCAGGAAAAAATCACCGACCGCTGGCCCGCCGCCGTCAAGTTCATCCAGGAGCGCGAGTTCAACGAATTCTTCGCCGAAGGCGCGAAAGACTTCGGCATCGTCATGCAAGGCGGCCTTTACAACAGCGTGCTGCGCTCACTCGAAATGCTGGGCCTGGCCGATGCCTTCGGCCAGTCGCAGGTGCCGCTCTATGTCCTTAACATCACCTACCCGTTGATCGACGATGAGTTCAAGCGCTTTTGCCTGGGCAAGCGCGGCATCTTGCTGGTCGAGGAAGGCCAGCCCGACTTCATTGAGCAAAGCCTCAACTCCCTGCTGCGCAAGGCCGACGTGCAGACCAAGGTGCATGGCAAAGACGTGCTGCCCATGGCCGGCGAATACACCGGCGGCGTGGTGCTCAAAGGCGTTGCGCGCTTTATCGAGATGTATGCACCCCAACTGCTCGAAGGCCGCGAGCTGCCGGCCTCCGCGCAGAAAGCCTCCACCGGCCTGGCCGTGATGGAAGGCAACCCCAAAGCCTTCGCCATCAAGGCCGCGGCCGACGAAGTGCAAGGCCGCCCGCCCTCGTTTTGCACCGGCTGCCCCGAGCGCCCCATCTTCACCGCCATGAAGCTGCTGGAGCGCGAACTCGGCAAGCACCACATCAGCTGCGACATCGGCTGCCATTTATTTTCAGTCTTGCCGCCCTTCAACATAGGCGCGACCACCATGGGCTATGGCCTGGGCTGGGCCGGTGCGTCGGCCTTCAATACACCCGAAACGCAAAAGCGCACCATCGCCATGATGGGCGACGGCGGCTTCTGGCACAACGGGCTGACCAGCGGCGTGGGCAATGCCGTCTTCAACCAGACCGACAACCTGCTGCTGGTGGTCGACAACGGTTACTCGGCCGCGACCGGCGGGCAAGACGTGCTGTCCTCACGCGCCGTCAACGCGATTCGCAGCACCAATAATCCGATTGAAAAAGCCGTGCGCGGCGTCGGCGTGACCTGGGCGAAAACGGTGACCAACACCTACAGCCTGACGCAGATGCGTGATGTGCTGCGCGAGGCCCTCACCACGAAAGTGAAAGGCCCGAAGGTCATCGTCGCGCAAAGCGAGTGCCAGCTGAATCGCCAGCGCCGTATCAAGCCGCAGATCAAGAAACGCATTGAAGGCGGCGAGCGCGTGGTGCGCGAACGCTTCGGCATAGACCCCGACACCTGCACCGGCGACCACTCGTGCATACGGCTGTCGGGTTGCCCTTCGCTCACCATCAAGCCGAATCCTGATCCGCTGCGCCGCGACCCGATCGCCACGGTGATCGACAGCTGTGTGGGCTGCGGCCTGTGCGGCGAGGTGGCACATGCCGCCGTGCTGTGCCCCTCGTTCTACCGCGCCGAGATCATCAACAACCCGACCGGTTGGGACCGCTTCAAGCTCGGCCTGCGGACAAAGGTGATTGGTTGGTTGCAAAACCGGATTGAACGGCGGCTGGAGGGGATTGCTGCATGAGCGCCGTTCTGGAACACCCTGCCGCCGCCCAACCCGCTTCAGTGAAACACGGCATCACGATTGCGATTCTTGCGATGGGCGGCGAAGGCGGGGGCGTACTCGCCGACTGGCTGGTCGACCTGGCCGAACAAAACGGCTACTACGCACAAACCACCTCGGTGCCCGGCGTGGCGCAGCGCACCGGCGCCACGGTGTATTACCTTGAGATGTTTCCCGAAGCTGCGACGCCCGCAGGCCGCATGCCAGTGATGGCGCTCAGCCCCATCCCCGGCGATGTGGATGTGGTGATCGCATCGGAGTTGATGGAAGCCGGCCGCGCACTGCAGCGCGGCCTGGTCACCGCCGACCGCACCACCTTTGTCGCATCTACCCACCGCGTGTATTCAATGACCGAGCGCACGGCCATGGGCGACGGGCGCGTCAGCGCCGAGAAACTGCTGGCCGGCGGCCAGGCCGCGGCCAAACAATTCATCACCGCCGACTTTGCGCAGCTGGCCGAAACGATGGGCAGCCTGATCAGCCCGGCGCTGTACGGCGCGCTGGCCGCCACCGGCCGCCTGCCGTTTACGCGCGCGCAATTTGAGGACACCATCTCGCGCGGCGGCGTGGGCGTGAAGTCCAGCCTCAAGGCCTTTGCCGCCGGGTTTGATGCGGCGGTGCAGGCGCTGAAGCCCGCGCCACCAGCAGTCGCCGCACCCGCTACCCCCGTGCCGCCGGTCGGCCCCAAGCTCGCCGCGCTCAGTCAACGCATCAACTCAGGCTTCGCGCCCACCAACCACGCCACGCTGACCGCCGGTATCCTGCGCATGGCCGACTACCAGGATGTGAACTATGCCGCGCTTTACCTGGACTTGCTGCGGCCGCTGGCTCGCACCCTGCCTGCCGACGCAGTCATCGCCGCCGAGCTGATGGACGAAACCGCGCGCCACCTCGCATTGTGGATGTCGTACGAAGACACGGTGCGCGTGGCCGACCTCAAAACCCGGCGCTCGCGTTTCAACCGTGTGGGTGGCGAGGTCAAGCTCAGTCAAACGCAACACCTGGGCATCAACGAATTCCTGCATCCACGCATCGAAGAGATCGCCGACACCTTGCCCGCAAGCCTGGGCCGCTGGCTGCTGGCCACGCCCTGGGCGCACGCCTGCATCGAGCCCTTCACACGAAAGGGCCGTGTCGTGCAGACCAGCTCGATCCGCGGCTACCTGCTGCTGTACGTGATTGCCGCGATGCGGCCGTTGCGGCCCAGGTCATTGCGTTTTGAGATCGAGCACCAGCGCATCGCCGGCTGGCTGGGCAGCATTGTTCAGCTGACGCCAACGCAGCCCGCGCTGGCGCTGGAGGTGGCGCGCGCGCAGCGGCTCGTCAAAGGTTATGGTGATACACATGCGCGCGGTTGGGGCAACTTCCAAAAGATCATGACCAAACTGCCGCAGCTGCAAGCCATGCCGCAAGGTCCCGCACAGCTCAAGGCGCTGGTGCAGGCCGCGCTGGCCGACGACAGTGGCGAGGCGCTGGGCAAGCTATTGGCCGCCACGACGTAAAGAGTAGCCCGAATTGACGAGACCCCGAGCCACAGCGATCATCGATTTCAAACCAAAAACAGGAGACAAAAACCATGAAGACCCGCTATTTCAAAGCCCTCAAGCCCACGGTGGCCCTGCTGGTAGCCGCCGGCTTTTCCGCCGGCGCGCTGGCGCAAGAGGTCACGCTGCGACTGGTCAGTGCGTTTGCCGAAAACGGCATCTATGTGCAGCGCCTGCAACCCTGGATCACCAAGGTCAATGCCGAAGGAAAGGGCGTGCTGCAAATCAACTTCCTGGGCGGGCCCAAAGCCATCCCCACCTTTGAAGCGGGCAATGCGGTGAAAACCGGCGTGGTCGACATGGCGCTGAACACCGGCGCGTTTTATACCAACGTCATGCCCGAGGCCGACTTCCTGAAACTCACGCAGATCCCCGTCGCCGAGCAACGCAAGAACGGCGCCTTCGACGCGATCAACAAGGTCTGGAACGAGAAGGGCAACATGCAGTACCTCGCCCGCATGGTCGAAAACCAGCCCTTTCACATCTACACCAACAAGAAGGTCGACAAGCCCGACCTGACCGGCCAGAAGATCCGCATCACACCGGTGTACCGCGACTTCTTCCAGGCGCTGAACGCCAACGTCATCACCACGCCGCCGGGTGAGGTCTACACCGCGCTCGAGCGGGGCGTGGTCGACGGCTACGGCTGGCCGATTGGCGGCATCTTTGACTTGAACTGGCACGAAAAAACCAAGTTCCGCATCGACCCGGGCTTTTACGACGCCGAGGTCTCGCTCATCATGAATCTGCCCGCGTACAAAAAGCTCACCGACGCGCAGCGCAACTATTTGCAAAAGCAGTTGCTGGCACTCGAGGCTGAAAACACCTTCTGGGCCAAGTACACGACGGACGAAACCGCCCGCCAGGAAAAGGCCGGCATCCAGACCATCAAGTTTGACGCGGCCACGTCGAAAGCCTTCCGCGACAAAGCCTACGACGTGGGCTGGGCCGGCGCCATCAAGCAAAGCCCTGAGATCGCACCGCGCTTCAAAGCCCTGTTCTCCAAGTAAGCCGTGATAGACCGGATCTCCAACGCCTACGGCCGCTTCCTGGCGGGCTTGTCCCTGCTGGGCTGCGCCATCCTGCTGGCCATGATGTTCATCATCGTGGCCGATGTGGCCCTGCGCAACCTGGCCATTCCCGGCCTGCCGCAAGGCCTGGCGTGGAGCAATGAAATCTCGGAGCTCATGCTCTACCTCATCACCATGTGCGTGGCGCCCTGGCTGCTGCGCCAGGGCCAGCACATTCGCGTCGACATCATGCTACAGGCCATACCGCCTCAGCTGGCCTGGTACCTCGAATGGATTGGCGATGTGATCGGCTTTGCCTGCTGCGTGGCGATTGCCTGGTTTGGTGCGCAGGCGGCGTGGTCCAGCTATGTGTCGGGCGCGGTCAATATCAAGACCTTGGTGACGCCCGAATGGTGGGCGCTGGCGCCCTTGCCTTTTGTGTTTGTCTTGCTGGCGATTGAAATGATCTTTCGCATGATCCGGCTGCAGCGCGGTGTGCGCGGCCCACGGCATGACGCAGTGAGCGCAGCATGAGCAGCTGGGGCATAGCCGCCTGGCTGATGCTTGGCGGCTCCACCGTGTTGCTGTTTATCGGCATGCCGGTGGCGCTGACCTTCATCACCATCAACCTCATAGGCGCGTGGCTGTACATGGGCGGCGAGCCCGGGCTGATGCAGCTGGCGCGCAGCAGCGTGAGCTCGGTCACCGCGTTTTCGCTCACGCCGATTCCGCTCTTTGTGCTGATGGGCGAAATCCTGTTTCACACCGGTCTGGCGCTCAAGGTGATTGAAGGCGTCGAGCGCCTGATCAAGCACGTGCCCGGCCGGCTGGCCGTCGTGGCGGTCGTCGCCGGCACAGTGTTCTCGGCGATCTCGGGCTCCACCATCGCCACCACGGCCATGCTGGGCTCGCTGATGCTGCCGGTGATGCTTTCGCGCGGCTACCACCCGACGATTGCCGCCGGCCCCATCATGGCGATCGGTGCGGTTGACATGCTGATCCCGCCCTCGGCGCTCACGGTGCTGCTGGGTTCGCTCTCGGGCATCTCGATTTCCAAGCTGCTGATTGGCGGCGTGGTGCCGGGCGTGATTCTTTCGGTGGCCTTCGTGGTGTGGATCGTCTTGCGCGTCAGCATCAGCCCGCACCTGGCGCCGGCCGACAAAGACGACGCCGTGAAGCACACGGGCTGGGCGCGTTGGAGCCTCTTCTTTGGCTATGTGCTGCCCACGCTGTCGATCTTTGGCGTGGTGGTGGGCGCGCTGGCTGCCGGCTGGGCCACGCCCACCGAATGCGCCGCGCTGGGCGCGTTTGCCACCATGCTGCTGGCGCTGTGCTACCGCGCGCTGACATGGGATGCCGTGCTCAAGGCGCTGAAAGGCACGGCGGGCATCTCGGGCATGATTTTGTTCATCATCCTGGGCGCGACGACCTTTGCGCAGATCCTTTCGTTCTCAGGCGCGAGCAACGGCCTGGTGCAGTTCATCACCGGCCAGGGCCTGTCGACCAACATGATCGTGGTCGGCATGATGCTGATGCTGATTTTCCTGGGCATCTTTGTCGACCAGGTCAGCATGATGATGATCACGCTGCCCATCTTCATGCCCATCGTGCAGGCGCTGGGCATAGACCCGATCTGGTTTGGCGTGATGTTCCTTATCTGCATGCAACTGGGCCTCTTGCTGCCGCCGCACGGCTTGTTGTTGATGACGATGCGCGGTGTGGCGCCGCCTTCGGTCAGCATGGGCCACATCTTTATGGCGGTGGTGCCTTATGTGGCGATGAGCCTGATCTTGCTGGCTGCCGTGTTCTGGATGCCCGCGATTGCCACCTGGCTGCCCAAGCTGATCGGTTAGCCCCGGAGAATCATCATGCAACTGATCCGTTACGCCGACACCGAACTGCAGACGCGCGGCATCAACCACCGCGTCGGCACCTTCCGCTTCAGGGACCTGGGCGAGGGCGCGGCCGGCACGCCGGGCAATTTCTTTTTGCGGCTGGTGTGGTCGCAGACGGATTTTTTCTCGCCGCGCCACCTGCACAACTTCGACCAGGTGCGGGTGCAGCTTGAGGGTGAGTTCGACTTCGCCACTGACGGCGTGATGAAGCCCGGCGCGGTGGCTTACTTCCCCGAAGGCACGCCTTATGGTCCGCAGACGTCGCAGGACGAAACGCTGCAACTCGTGATGCAGATAGGCGGACCCAGCGGCGCGGGTTATATGTCCGAAGCGCAGCGTGTGGCGGCGGTGGATGCGCTCGCCAAAGTCGGCCGCTTCAGCGAGGGTCGCTACTTCGCACCGGGCGACACCGGCAGCACCGGCATCGACAGCCTGCAGGCCGCGTGGGAATACGCGCTCAGCCAGAAGATGGTCTACCCGCCGCAGCGTTTTCAAAAACCCGTGCTGATGAACCCGGACGCGATGGCCTGGCAAACGCAAGGCCCGGGCGTGGAGCGCCGTTCGATCTGGGACTTCGGCCGCCAGGCCGTCGCGCTGGCGCAGTACAAGCTGGCACCCGGTGCGGCGCTGGCGCTCCAGGGCCCGCTGTCGTGCTTTGTCGAGCAGGGTGCGGGCCAAGCAGAAGATAAACCGTTTGAATCTTTCGATGCACTGCATCTGAAGAATGGGGAGGCGGTCACGCTGACAGCACAGGAGCCGGCGAAGCTCCTGGTGTTCGTGCACCCGGTGTTCGAAGGGAACCGGTAAGAGGTCATAAGGACAAGGGGTACAAGCCCCGGCTTATGCAGGCACGACCTGCACATCCCACCCCCAACATGGAGACAAGACATGCGTATAGCCCATTCCGAAACCACCCCCTGGGGCCCTGTGCGTTCCACGCGCGGCGGCGTCATCAAGTTCAAGACCCTGCTCGAAGGCCGTGAAGGCCGGCCCGACAACTACCAGCTGCTGCTGGCCGACACCGACCCGAGCTTCAAGTCGCCCCGCCACCGCCACAACTTCGACCAGGTGCGCTTTGCGCTCACGGGTGCGACCAACATCGGCCCCAAGCGCAACCTTGAGGCCGGTGACCTGGCCTACTTTCCGGAAGGCACCTACTACGGCCCGCAAGACCAGGAAGAAGTCGGCAAACAAAGCCTCACCATGGTGATCCAGTTCGGCGGGCCTTCGGGCAACGGCTACATGAGCATGGGGCAGCATGACGAGAATGCGCGGCAGATGAAGGCCGACGGCGACTTCGAAGGCGGCATCTACAAGCGCCACAGCCCCGCAGCCGACGGCCGCAAGAACCAGGACGCGTACGAAGCCATCTGGGAACACCACAGCGGCCGGCCGATTGAATACCAGCGGCCGCGCTTTATGGACGCCATTCATTTCCGCGAGCCCAACTTCGAGTGGTTGCCGGTGGCCGGTAGCGCCGGCGTGGCCACCAAGGACATCGCTACCTTCACCGAAAAAGGCGTGAAGGTTTCCTTTGTGCAGCTCAAACCCGGCGCCAGCCACACACTGGCCGCGCAGCCGCAGCAGCAACTGCTGTTTGTGCGCAGCGGCACCGGCCAGTTCGGCCACAAGGCCGGCGAATGGTTCGAACACACCGCCGTTGACATCAGCCCCGGCGAATCCGCAGCCATGACGGCCACCACGCTGACCGAGGCGATGGTGCTGGTGTTTCCGCGTGTTTAAGGACAAAGCCATGAACACCCCGCACACCCCATTGCCCTTTCTTTACCAGCGCCGCAACCTGCTCGCCACGCTGGCCGCGCTGGCCTGCCTGGGCACGGCCACCCATGCCGGTGCGCAAGCAGCGGCCTACCCCAACAAGCCGGTGCAGCTGATAGTGGCCGCCGCACCCGGCGGCGGCACCGACGCCATAGGCCGCGTGCTGGGCGATGCGCTGACCGCCTCGCTCAAGCAACCCTTCGTCGTCGTCAACCGTGCGGGCGCCAGCGGCGCCATCGGCTCGGAGATGCTGGTGCGCTCGCCGGCCGACGGCTACACGCTGCTGGTCTTGCAGAACGGCCACACCGTCAACCCCGCCACCATGAAGAAGCTGCCCTACGACACCTTCAACGACTTCACACCCATTGCCACGCTGGGCCGTTCGCCGCTGGTGCTGGTGGGCGGTGCGCAGTTGGGCGTGAAGACCTTCAAGGACCTCACCGAGATGGGCAAGCGCACGCCCACCAGTATGTCTTTCGGCTCGGCCGAAGCCTCAACGCGGCTGGCCACGGAGATGCTGGCCGGCGCCACCGGCCTGCCCATGGTGCCGGTCAGCTACAAGGGCACAGGCCCGGCCATGACCGACGTCGCGGGCGGCCACGTCAATTTCAGCGTGACCACCATTGCCTCGACGCTGCCGATGCGCGGCTCCGGCAAGGTCAACTACATCGCGGTGCTGTCGCCGCAGCGCACCCCGTTTTTGCCTGAAGTGCCCACACTGGCCGAGCAAGGCTTTCCCAACATTGAGGCCAGCGGGTGGTGGGGCGTGCTGGGCCCGGCCAACATGCCCAAGCCCCTGGTGCAAAAACTCAACGCCGCCATCCAGGCCGCACTGGGTGATGCGGAAGTCAAAAAGCGCCTGGCCAACCTTTCCATCGAGCCCTGGTCAGCCACGCCTGAAGAGTTCGACAAGTTCATCCACCGCGAGGTGGACCTGAACATCAAGCTGGCGAAGAAGGCGGGGCTGGAACCGGAGTGAGGTAAGGGACTCGGTTTACTATCTTTTTGATAGCTAGCAGTCAAGGCAGGGCCTTGGCTAGAGGCCTATTTGGCTTAAGAAATCCCGGCCAGGCCTACTTCGCGTCGCTGTACACCGTAGCCCGCGACACGCCCATGTGCGCAGCCGCAATCTCCGCACCGCGGCGTATCTCCAGGTAACCCGCGCGCTTGAGGTCGCTCACCAGCTGCTTCCTGTCTGACGGCTTGAGCGAGCGCGAGGTGGTGGCCCGCGCGGCGGCGAATTCGTCGATGCACTGGCGAATGCGGTCGGCGTTGGCCGCGTCCAATGTTTCCGTCACGGCGCTGCTTTCAATCGCGGTGAACTGCGACATCGCCGCCTGGAAGCCGTTGAACAGCGTCAGGTCCACATTCAGGCAGATCGCCGCCACATAGTCGCCGTCTTCGTTGCGGATTCCGACCGAGGTGCTCTTGACCTTGCGGCCATCGGCAAACTGGTTGGCATAGTTGGTGATCACCGCCGGATAGTCCGGGTCCTGGATGCGCGCCAGGCCCAGCTCTGTCGCGGGCTGGCCCACGCGCCGGCCGCTCAGGTTGTTTTCAATCGCCAGGATGGCGTTCTTCGGGTGCGTCAGGTCGTGCACCACCACTTCGCAAAACGGCGCAAAGGTCTTGCCCAGGCCTTCGGCGATGTTCTTGAGTTCGGCGAGCAGGTGCTTGTTGGATGATGCTTTGGTCATGGCGGCGGCCCCGAATGCGATTTTCAAACTTCAGACAAATTGTCTGGTGATTGATCGTATCCCAGTGAGACGTTCGTAGCACGTCTGGCGTTGTTTTTGGGGCCTGACCCGGCCACGCCGCTCCTCCTTCTCCTCTAGTTTCCCTCTGAAATCGCCCATCTCGGCGAATTCTGCAGCTACTGGCCATCCCACCCCGGTTTCTGGAAAGTCAAAACACGTTGTTTGACGATTTGTCTAATACTGGATATATTATCCAAAGCAATTGGACAAATCAGCACGCCACCCCGCCAGGAAACCTCGCTACACAACCGTTCCCAGGAGACATCGATGACAACCCGTTTGACCCTCACACCCGTAATACCCGTCACACTCGCCGCCCTCTTCATGGCCTGGCTACCCGCCCACGCCGACACGCTCAAGAAGATCACCGACAGCAAAACCGTCGTCATGGGCGTGCGCGACTCGGGTGCGCCGCTGTCGTACACGCTGGGCAACGGTGTGTACGTGGGCTACCACGTTGAGCTGTGCGAAAAAATCATCTCGGGCATTCGCCGCCAGCTCAAGCTGCCCGAGCTGAATGTGCAGTACTTCTCTGTCACCTCGACCAACCGCCTGCCATTGGTGCAGAACAACACGGTCGACCTGGAGTGCGGCACCACCACCAACAACCTGGCGCGGCAAAAAGACGTGGCCTTTGGCCTGACAACCTTTGTCACCGAGATACGCATGGCGGTCAACGCGAAGTCGGGCATCACGTCGGTCTCGCAGCTGGGCGGCAAGGTGGTGGCCACCACCAGCGGCTCCACCGCCGTCAAAGCCCTGCGCCTGCACAAACGCGCCGCCGCGCTCGACTTCAAAGAGATCTACGGCAAAGACCACGGCGAATCTTTCCTGCTGCTCGAAACCGGCCGCGCTGACGCCATGGTGATTGACGACAACATCCTGGCCGGCAACATCGCCGCCGCCAAGAACCCGCAAGACTTCAAGATCGTGGGCGAGGTGCTGGCCGTCGAGCCCATCGCCATCATGTTCCGCAAGGACGACCCGGCCTTCAAGAAGGCGGTTGACGACCAACTGGCCGCGCTGATGAAAAGCGGCGAGCTCACCAAGACCTACAACAAATGGCTTGTCGAGCCGGTCCCGCCGCGCAACGTGGGCATGAAATTGCCCATGAGCCCCACGCTCAAGGAACTGGTGGCCAAGCCCAACGACAAGCCGGCCGAAAGCTACCAGGCCAAATAAAGAAGGACCTCTTCATGCAACCCCACTACATCGACCCGCGCACGGGCAAACACTACCCCCTGACAGACCGCCGCTGGCGCTCTGACGACGGCAACCCCATGATGATGAGCGCCCTGCCCGGCATCAGCCGCGCCGACATCGACACGCGCGAGCGCTCCATCTGGCGCTACCGCGCCGCGTTGCCGCTGCACATCGACAGCAGTGCCAGCATGGGCGAAGGTTGCACGCCGCTGGTCGAAAAACCCTGGGGCGACCTCCGGCCCCTCTTCAAGCTGGAATGGTTCAACCCCACCAGCAGCTTTAAAGACCGCGGCGCATCGGTGATGGTGTCTTTCTTGAAGCAACTGGGTATTGAGCACATTCTGGAAGACAGCTCAGGCAATGGCGGCGCTGCCATTGCGGCGGCCGGCGCGGCGGCGGGCATCAAGGTGAAAATCCTCGCGCCCAGCTACACGCCTATGCCCAAAGTCGCACAGATACGCGCTTTCGGCGCCGAGGTGCAGTTGGTCGACGGCCCGCGCGAAGAGTCTGAGCACGAAGCCATTCGCCAGTCTGACAACATCTTCTATGCCAGCCACAACTGGCACCCCTTCTTTTTGCAGGGCACCAAATCATTGGCTTATGAGCTGTGGGAGGACCTGGGCTTCAAGGCGCCCGACAACATCATCATCCCGACTGGCGCGGGCAGCAATGTGCTGGGTTGCCACATCGGGTTTACCGAGCTGCTGGCTGCGGGCCAGATCAAGAAGCTGCCCAAGCTGTTTATCGCCCAGCCGCTGAACTGCTCACCCATCGACGCAAGCTTTACAGCCGGCAGCGATGCACCGGTGGAGCGCACCGTCAAACCGACCATCGCCGAAGGCACAGCCATCAAGCGCCCGATCCGTTTGATTGAGTTGCTTCACGCGATCCGCGTATCCGGCGGGCAAACCGTGGCGCTGACCGAAGAGCAGATCACCGACGCCGTGCGGCGCCTGGCCCGCACCGGCCTCTACCCCGAACCGACCAGCGCATCAGCCGCCGCAGCGCTGGAGCTGCTGCATACCTCAGGCGCCATCAAGGCCAATGAAACGACGGTGGTGTTGCTGACGGGCACGGGTTTGAAGTCAACGCAGTTCATGACTGAGCTGTTTGGCGGCGTCTAGCCTTTGGCGCGCGGACGCGGCGCTTGCACATAAGCGCCCGACTCAAAAAGAATGGCCTCCGACTGGTCAATCCGCTTGACCACCGATTTGCCGGCCCGGCTTGCCAGCATTTCGACCAGGCCTTCCGTCACGGCCATCGCCGCCGTGACCGAGGGAAAGAAGGAAGGGCTGTGAATGGCAAACAGAATCGTCTCATCGGCGATCAGCGAGATCGGTGAGGCCGCGCTGTCGGTGATCGCAATGATGGCGCAGCCGGCCGCTTTGGCCGCTTCGGCCGCTTGCACGGCCTCTCTTGAATAGGGCGTGAAGCTGATCACCACCATCGCGTCGGCCTTGCCCAGCGCCCGGAGCTGCATTTCCAGCGAGCCGCCCTGCCCGTCCACCAGGTGCACGGTGTTGCGAAACAGCCGGTAGACATAGGTGAAAGAAAACGCCACCGGGTAGCAGGCCCTGAACCCGGCGCTGTGAACCGCCGGCGCTTTTTCCAGAATCGCGCACACGCGCTGCAGTGTTCCTTCATTGAGGCGTTCGGTCGCCTCCAGGTTCAGCCTGTGAACCTTGAACATCTCGCTGACCAGGGTCTCGTCTTTGGCGCGCCCGACCAGGGTTTTGGCGCGCTCGCCATATTGCTCCGGCCCCAGTCCCATTTCAGACGCCAGGGCTTCCTTGAGCTCGGGCCAGCCCTTGAAGCCGAAGCTCTGGGCAAACCTGACGAGCGTCGGCGGCTTGGTGGCAGAGCGCTGCGCCACCGTGCGCATGGACACCGTGACCACATCGTTCGGCCTGTCCAGCACGAACTTGGCGACGTCTTGCAAGGCGGGGCTTAGCCCGGCGAAGTTTTCCCGGATGACGTCTCTGATTCCCATTTTTTGTCTCTGTACCTTGGTTGCGGCCTGAATCCGGCCCTGGAACAAATGTACCGGGTTTGGCAAAAAACCTCACAAATTCCAGGAAACCCCATTGACGGAACATTTGTTCCAATAAATAATCCGGCAAAACATTGGTTCCAAGCCTCTTCTTCTCCGTCCTCCCTCCTTTTGTCCTCTCCTGTTTCCGGAAGATCTGAATGACACACGTTTTTCACCGCCACCTTCGCTCAGTGCCGCCCGTGGCCGTTGCCTCCAAAGGCATGCTGATCCGCGACGCGCTGGGCAAGGAATACCTCGACGCCTCGGGCGGCGCGGCCGTCTCGTCCCTGGGGCACGGCCACCCTGACGTCGTCGCGGCCATGCACGCGCAGATTGATAGGATCGCTTACGCGCACACCTCGTTTTTCACGACCGACGTGGCTGAGGAGCTGGCCGACGAGCTGATCAGCGGCGCGCCAGAAGGCATGAGCCACGTCTACCTGGTCAGCGGCGGCTCGGAAGCCATGGAGGCGGCGCTGAAGATGGCGCGCCAGTATTTTGTCGAGACCGGCCAGCCGCAGCGCACCCATTTCATCGCCCGCCGCCAGAGTTACCACGGCAACACACTGGGCGCGCTGGCCGTGGGCGGCAATGAATGGCGCCGTGCACCTTTTGCGCCGCTGCTGGTGCCGGCCACCCATGTCTCGCCCTGCTACCCCTACCGCGAAAAGCGCGCCGGCGAAACCGATGCGCAGTACGGCCAGCGCCTGGCAGCCGAGCTGGAAACAGCCATCCTCGCGCAGGGCGCGGACCGTGTGATCGCGTTTGTCGCTGAAACCGTGGGCGGCGCCACCGCCGGTGTGCTGACGCCCGTGCCCGGCTACCTGCGTGCCATGCGCGATGTGTGCGACCGCTACGGCGTGCTGCTGATCCTGGACGAAGTGATGTGCGGCATGGGCCGCACCGGAACGCTCTACGCCAGCGAGCAGGAAGGCGTGGTGCCCGACATCGTCGCCATCGCCAAGGGCCTGGGCGGCGGCTACCAGCCGGTGGGCGCGGTGCTGGCCCAGCGCAAGATTGTCGAGGCGATGTCGCGCGGCAGCGGCTTCTTTCAGCACGGCCACACTTACCTGGGCCACCCTGTTGCCTGCGCGGCGGCGCTGGCGGTGCAGCGCGTGATCAAACGCGACGGTCTGCTGGCCAAGGTCAAGGTCGACGGCGAAACCTTCGGCGGCATCTTGCGCGAGACCTTTGCCTCACACCCCCACGTCGGCGACATCCGCGGCAGGGGATTTTTCTGGGGCATTGAGCTGGTGAAGGATCGCGAAAGCAAAGCGCCGTTCGATCCGAAGCTGCAGGTCAACGCAAAGATCAAGAAGGCCGCCATGGCGAACGGCCTGCTGTGCTACCCCTTTGGCGGAACGGTGGACGGCCGCAGTGGCGACCACGTGTTGCTGGCGCCGCCCTACATCGCTACCCGGCAAGACCTTGGCGTGATTGCCGGGCGGCTTGCCGTATCCCTGAATGAGGTGCTGGCCGCCATTCCTTCCGGCCAACCCGCCTGATTTCCGCCTCGCTTCCTTTCCATTCCTTCACCTCACCTTGCTTTTCATTTTTATCCAGGACCTTCCCATGCCACTCCAACTTCCTTTCAAACTAATGCATGCGGCCATCGCACTCGCGGCATTCACCGCATTGACGGCCTTCATCACCCCCGCCGCCCACGCACAAGACGGCAGCACCCTGGCCAAGATCAAATCGACAGGCGCCATCACCTACGGCTACCGCGAGTCCTCATTCGGTTTCTCTTACATTGACGGCGGCCCGCGCCCAGTGGGTTACAGCATCGACATCTGCAACCGCATCGTCGAGGCCGTCAAGACCGAGCTGAAGATGCTCAACATCGAGGTGAAGTACCAGGCCGTCACCTCGGCCAACCGCATGCCGCTGGTGCAAAACGGCACGGTCGACATCGAGTGCGGCTCCACCACCAACCTGGTCGAGCGGCAAAAGCAGGTGGCGTTTTCGCCAGACATCTTCCGCTACAACGTGCGCACGCTGGTCAGGGCCAACTCCAAAATCAACGGCATCGCCGACCTGCAGGGCAAGACCGTCGCCACCACGGCGGGCACCACCTCTTTCCGCCTGCTCAAGGAAGCCGACAAGGGCCAGCGCCTGGAGGTCACCAATATTTTGGGCCGGGACCACAGCGACTCCTTCCAGCTGGTGGTGGCGGACCGCGCCCAGGCCTTTGTGCTGGACGACATCCTGCTGGCCGGGCTGATCGCCAATGCGCCCAACCCCAAGGACTACAAGATCGTCGGTGAAAGCCTGCGCACCGAGAACCAGTCACTCATGTTCCGCAAGGACGACCCGAAGTTCAAGGCCCTGGTCGACCGCGTGGTGGGCAGCATGATGAAGTCCGGCGAGATGGACATCCTCTACAAGAAGTGGTTTATGTCGCCCATTCCACCCAAGGGCATCAACATCAACTACCCGGTGAACGCAGAGACCAAAGACGCCTTCAAGAACCCGTCGTCCAAAGGGATTTGAGGGCGATGCCCCGCATTGCACTGATCCATGCGCTGGTTCACTCCATGGCGCCGGTGAACCAGACCTTTGCGCGCGAGTGGCCGCAGGCCCGGCTGATGAACCTGCTGGACGACAGCCTCTCAAGCGACCTGGCGGCAGGCACTGCAGGTCTGGACGAGGCGATGCACGAGCGCTTTGAACAGCTGGCCGCCTATGCCGTCAACACCGGCGCAGAGGCCATCCTCTTTACCTGCTCGGCTTTCGGCCCCTGCATTGAACGCGTGGCAAAGATTCATTCGGGCATGCCCGTGCTGAAGCCCAACGAAGCCATGATCGACGACGCGGCGGGCGCTACAGGAGCAGCGGGCGCGCTGGGCCTCATCGCCACCTTTGCACCCACACTGCAATCCATGCCGCCGGAGTTTCCACCCGGTGTGACGCTGCGCACCGCGCTGGCCGCCGGCGCGCTGGAGGCGCTGAACGCCGGCGACACCGCAACGCACGACCGCATCATTGCCAGCCACGCCCGTCAGCTGGCTGATGCGGGCTGCACCCGCATAGCCCTCGCCCAGTTCAGCATGGCGCGGGCACGCGGCGCCTGCGAAGCCGGCACGGGCTTGCCGGTTTTCACCACGGTAGACAGCGCCGTCCGCAGAATCCGGGCGCTGTTGACCTGAGCACGCCACCGGGCCAAGATGCACTCATCCGTACAACACCGACGCCCCCGCCAGCCCCTCATGAACCGCTCTCTTCTTCTGGCCAAAGCCCGCTTCGCCATTTGCGTGGCCGCCATCGCGGCAGGCGCGGCACTGCTCGTGGCGGCGGTGGGCCATTGGTGGTTGATACCGGCGTTCTTCTAGAAGGCCTTGCCCCGTCCTCCAAATAAAGCTTCCGGGCCGGAAGGCCTCCTGATAACCTTGACGGGTCAGTAGGGGGACCACCGTACACCGGCGTCAATGTTCGGGTACACCTAATATTTCCTTGGAGGGAAAACATGATTTCTGGAATGAAGGCGCTCGTCGCCAGGTTTGCCGTGGGCGTGCTATTCGTATTTGCGGGCAGCCATGCCATGGCCGCGGGCTCACTGGCCATCGACACCCTGCAGGGCGAGAAATACGGCTTTTCATTCAATCACCCCAGCTCGGAACTGGCAGACCAGCGGTCGACGCGCGAATGCGGGCCGGACTGCTCCATCGTGCTGCGCTTTGCCGGCGAATGCGGCGCCTACGCCGCCGACCAGGCCAAGGGCTCTAACGCCTACGGCTGGGGCACCGGCACCACCAGCAGCAACACGCAGGCGCGCGCCATGTCCGAATGCCGGGCCAAAGGCGGCTCCAGCTGCAAGGTGCGTGCATGGGGTTGCGATGCCATCAAGGCGTCTGCAGCAACGCAAGGCACGCCGCAGTTCGACCAGGCCCGCCCGCAAGCCCTGCCGCAAAACAACAACAGCAAACCGTCAGCCGCCGGCGGCTTTCCGATGATGGGCGAGTGGCTGGTGGACTATGTTTCACCCACCGGCTACACCGCCAACGGCACCCTGCGCGTCAGCCAAAACCTGGGCAATGGCAGCTTTCAGGGCACGCTGGTATTGGGCTTTGTCAACGGCGGTGAGTCCAAGCGCGTGCAGCAAGACGCGGCCATCTCCGTGCGCGGCAACACCGTGACCGTCAACGGCAGCAACCCGGTGTACCTGCTCGGCAACGGCAAGTACAACGCCGACAACTACACAGTAACCATCGGCAGCCAGAACCTCCTCCGCGGCGAGAACTCCGACTCCAAGGGCGTGGGCGGTGCGGTGGTGATCAGCCGGAAGTAGAGCCCCCACGGTCGCGGATCAAACTCATCTGCTATCAATAAAGTAGCTTCTTGCCCATGTACTGATTGGGCTGCAGCCTCTTTTTGTTTATATTCTCGACCGGACTGCGGGTTTTCAATTTGCTGGCCGCGTCATGCAAAGCAGCCCCTCTTGCTCCCTCCCCCGCTGGGGGAAGGAGCAACACCAGATTGCAGCCGCGGCGATATAGTGGTCACTCACCCGAAAGGAATCCACCATGCTCATCGAAGTCTCCTGGCTCCTCTTCATCGCGACCTCGCTCGTCATCATCATCACGCCCGGGCAAGACATGGTGCTTGTCATGTCGCGCTCCATCGCGCAGGGCGCGTCGGCCGGTGTGGCCACTGCCGCGGGCGTCAGCGTCGGGCTGATCGGCCACACCATTCTGGCCACGCTGGGCCTGGGCGCCATCTTGCGCACATCCGAGTGGCTGTTCATCGCCCTCAAGCTGGTCGGTGCTGCGTACCTGATCTATATAGGCATAGGCCTGCTGCGCACCAAAGACACCGCGCTGCTGGTGCAGGCGTCATCTGCACGCTCCAAGACCCGGCTGTTTTGGGACGGCGCGCTGTCCAATGTCTCCAACCCCAAGATCGCGGTGTTTTACTTCGCCTTCCTGACGCAGTTTGTGACACCCGGCGCCGCGCAGCCGACGCTGGCTGTCTTTGTGCTGGGGCTGACATTCGCCGCCCTGACCTTTCTCGTCAAAGGCCCGGTGGGCTACGGCGCAGGCATGCTGTCAGGCTGGCTGCGCGCACGGCCTGCTGTGTTGAAGTGGGTGTACCGATCCAGCGGCGCGGTGCTGGTGGGACTGGGCATCAAGCTCGCCTTCGAACGCAAACCCTGAAAGAATCTTCCTCCCTCTCCCACTGGGAGAGGGCAGGGGTGAGGGCTAGCGGCGCCCGAAAAAGAACCCGCCTCAACGCCTACCCGCCCGTAGCGCAAATCTGCTACCAAATTGATAGCTGAAAGTACATGCCCTATCTGGGCTAGAGGCCGATTTCGTTCATAACAAGCCCACCAACCCCGGACCTGCACAGGCAGCTAGTGCGACCCCTGCGCCTCGGTCAGCGGGTCCGCATGGCGATGCACCAGCTTCCACGCATCGCCCTCGCGCTTGAACACTTCCGTCACACGCAGCTTGTTCGCCACGAAGCCGGGCTGGCCCTTCATGCGGGCCTGCGCATGTTGAATCCCCGTCCAGTACGCGACGCTGTCGCCCGCCGCCATGTCGAGAATCTCGATCTCGGTCACACTGCCCGGCTCGAACCTGCCGGCATCCTTCTGATAGCGCGACCACACCTCCTGCGTGCCCCGCACCACCCCGCCACCCGGGCTCATAAACGTGGCCGGTGATTGCCGCGCCACCACCTGCCCCAACGGCTCCGCGTCGCCGTTCACATATGCGGCCGCAACGTGCTGCCGCTCTTTCATAAAGGTTTTGAAGTCCTGCTGCTGTTGGCTCATCTTGCGTCTCCTTAAAGGGACAAGGTAAGCCCGGCGCGTGGGTGGCGACGTAGGACAAGGGATGAGGGGAAAAGCGGAGAAGTCGTACTGCGCGAGGCTGTTTGGTGAATATTTACCTGTGAGATCCAGCTAAACATATACGTTCTAACTACCTTGCCCGCAGAAGCACCCTAGCAACGAGCAGCTTTCCAAGTCATGATGGCTGTCACAAAGTGTTAATGGACGAGTGACTTCTGGATGGCAATTCTTATTCCTTCGATCGGTACCTGCATCTCCCGCATGACCAGCGGTGAGAAACGGTTGGCGGAACGGTTAGAGCAAAAGCTCGATGACGACTACCTCCTTTGGTATGACGTACCGATTGGGCCCAAATACTCCCATCCTGATTTCGTTGTGATGCATCCCCGGCGGGGTCTGCTGGTCCTGGAGGTGAAAGACTGGCGACTCAGCACCATTCAACGCGCCGACAAACAAAACTGGGAAATCATTCCAGACGGCATTCCCAAAAGCGTCATCAACCCACTGGAGCAAGCGCGTCAGTATGCGCACCAGGTTATTGATGCCCTGCAACGCGACAAGCAACTGGTGCACGAGGACGGCAAGTACAAAGGCAAGCTGGCGTTTCCATGGAGCTATGGAGTTGTATTTGCCAATATCACCCGCAAGCAATTCAACGACGCCGAGCTGGGCAGCGCCATAGAGCCTCACCGCGTGATCTGCCAAGACGAGATGCTGGAGTCGGCAAGCTCAGAGGAACTTCAAAGCCGGCTATGGGACATGTTCCCCTACATGATGGGGGGCATCATGTCGCTGCCGCAGCTTGACCGCGTGCGCTGGATCATGTTTCCCGAAGTGCGAGTTCAAACAAGCGGCGATCTTTTCAACGACAGTGATGAAGGCGCCGAACTGCCCGACATCATGCGTGTGATGGATTTGCAGCAAGAGCAGCTTGCCCGCAGCCTGGGCGATGGCCACCGCGTGATTCACGGCGTGGCCGGCTCAGGCAAGACCATGATCCTCGGTTATCGCGCTGAATACCTTGCCAAGGCGCACACGCCAACGTCCAAGCCCATCCTCATCCTGTGTTTTAACGAACCGCTGGGCGTAAAGCTCCACAGCGTGATGAACGCCAAGGGCTTGAGCGGCAAGGTGCATGTACGTCACTTTCATAAATGGTGCCGTGACCAATTGGTGGCCTTTGGGCAAACCCTGCCAGGGCAGGTGAGTAGTAAACAGTTTGTGGAAGAGCTGGTGCAGCGCGTCATTGCATCCGTGGACCGCAAGCAAATTCCTAGTGGCCAGTACCGGGCCGTCATGATTGACGAGGGCCACGACTTTGCGCCTGAATGGCTCAAGCTCATCACGCAGATGGTCGACCCGGCCACCAACAGCTTGCTACTGCTCTTCGACGACGCGCAAAGCATTTACGACCGCAGTCGCACCAAGCAGTTCAGCTTCAAGAGCGTAGGCGTGCAGGCGCAAGGCCGTACCACGGTTTTGAAGATTAACTATCGCAACACAAAGCAGATCCTGCAAACGGCCAACCTGATTGCCGCAGATTTGCTGACTGCGGACGAACGGGACGACGACGGCATTCCACTGCTCAAACCCATCAGCTGCGGCCGCGATGGCGAAGCACCACTCATCATTCGCTTGCCCACGCTACGCGATGAAGCATTCGCCATTGCCGACCACCTGGCCAACGCCCACAAAGACGGCTTCGCCTGGGGAGACATGGCGGTCCTATGCGCCGACACGAGGACACGCGACATGTGCGCCCAGGCACTGGCGCAACGCAAATTGCCAGTGGAGAACCGACTTGGCCCCGGAGACTTCAACCCCACCAGCAACAAGATCAAAGTCATGACCATGAAAGTCAGCAAGGGATTGGAGTTTCCGGTGGTGGCGTTACCCGGCGTGGGGAACATGCCAGCGTCGGGGGAAGACGAGAAAGAAGCGGCGCGGGTGTTTTATGTGGCCGCTACGCGTGCTACGCAGAGGTTGGTAATCGGAGCAAGTGGGGATGGAGAGCTAGGCAAACGCTTAATAGACCCGCCAGATCTAAAGTCGTAGAGCTTCACTAATAGAGATCTTGAAGGAATCAAATGACAAAAGGTCAACCAACTGCAGTGTCAGGCACGCCTCAAACGGGACTTGTGGTAATCCCTATAGACGACGCTTTTTCTTCTTTTTTTGTCCAACGACTGCATGAGGCACTATTTGACTACTCGGCTGATTCATTCAAAGCATCAGCATTGAACTCTCATCTTCGTGTCATCGAACTGAGACGAATAGGGGGACAAGCAGAGCATCACGAATTTATCAACTCATCTATAGACTCATTTTTTGACGAGCTTTCGTGGAGTATTCAGTCCGACCCCATTCTGCGTGGCGGGAAAAAGTTACTAATACAAGAGCTTGTTACTCGCGTAAAGAGTGGGTGGGGAAAATCTCCACAGTTTCTACCCGCAATATCGGCACTCACCCTTCAGTTTAAGGAGTATTTGACGGATCTAACAAGTGAGCTACGGCTAGAGTCAGCCAAGGAAGAATGGTCAAAAGATCGCGTCCTAAAACTACTAGATTCGCTAATAGTTGAACTGGAGTTGGTTGGATACCCTAGACCTTATATTTATTCAGTAACTCAAAAAATATCAATTCAACGAAAAAAGAAATCTTCTCGTTGCACGGCCTCTGAAACTGTTGAGCTATTTCTATCGAATTTTACGTTGGAGCCGAGAACATTCATCGTTAGAGGGAATGTTTCAACAGCGATTGCAAAAGCTGTAACTAGCCAGCCAAACTGGACCGTTGCTGCAACGGGAGCAGCCGCTGGCCCAGCGCAGATCAGCGTAGTCCATGAATTCAACAAGGGTTTGGATCGAGTGTCTTCCCCAGTATCGCTTGAATTCAAAATTGAAACGCTATGCCAGCATAGAGCGGCGCGAAATTTCTTCTACGTTCTGGATCGTTTTAACGAACAAATCCGCTTTCTAAATCATCATCTTCCAGTTCACATTCACAATAAAGCGATTTGCATTGATGTAAGCAGGAACTCCGCCAGCGTGTTGCGACAGTCTTCATCTCCATTGAATTTCACAGCACGAACTTCCGAGGAAGATTTGGATAAGGGTTTGCAACTTCTGAATTTCTTTTTTGGGGAAAGTCAGTTATCTGAAGCGGCAAAGGCTAGATTGGCCCAAGCTATTGAATATCACGGTGCAGCACTGACGTCTAAACGCCATGAAGAACAACTCTTAAATCTTTGGTCTTGCCTAGAGGGATTTGTAGGCGTTCCATCCTCAGCAGGCTCAAAAATAGCATTCGTGCGAGAAGCTGTATTGTCCTGTTTAACTCTTCAGTATCCACAACGGTTGTTTTCGCTAATAGCGAACAGAGTCGCTGAGTTGATGGGGGAAAAGCATGAAGAGGCATTTTGGAAAGCCGCAGAGGTTCAATCGATGCCGCTCCGTGAACGGCTTGCTATGGTCTTGCTGCATCCGAGTCTGGTGGCGAAACGTGATGAACTCGCGGCATTTATAGCGACAAGAGATCCCGTGCTGCTATTCCGTTTGTTCGAACTGCGAAAACGTTTCGAAACCCCAAAAGTCACGAAAGAAACTCTCTTAAAGCACCGAGAGAAAATTTCTTGGCAAATGAATAGGATTTATTGGAATCGCAACCTCATTGTTCATTCAGCGGAGTCGCTCCCGTATCTTCCAACCCTAGTTGAGCATCTGCATATATATGTAGATTCATTTCTTGGAAGCATTCTCTACGTTGTTGCGACGCTTGAGGCGTCAACCATTCCTTCAGTCCTAGAATTATTTAGTGTTCATGAAAAGATTAGAAATACCGAGCTCTCAAAGCACATTGAGAATAATGCGTTAGCGGCTGACAACTTACTTGACTGGATATTCGGGCGCGAAAATATACTGAGGCAGAGCAGTGGAATTTAAGATAACGCTCATAATTTCTTACTTTGTATCGTAGTTTGCAGAAATACATTTCCCACGCCGTCTCCCGCCTACGCACCAAGCGCCTGGCCCGCGCCTCCAAACCCTTTCTCGCCCGTGGCGGCCCGCGCAATGCGCGCTGCGCTGGCTGCCGCCTCATCCCCAGCCACTGCATGTGTGCCTTGCGCCCGGCCGTGCCTACGCGTGCAGGGGTGTGCCTGGTGATGGCCGACATTGAGGCGCTTAAGCCGAGCAACACGGGGTGGTTGATTGCGGATGTGGTGGCGGATACGTTTGCTTTTGAGTGGGCGCGTACGGAGGTGGACCCTGGCTTGCTGGCGCTGCTGGCTGACCCGCAGTGGCAGCCCTACCTGGTGTTTCCGGGGGAGTTTGTGGCGGCTGAGCGGGTGGTGACGGGTGTGGTGGCTGCTGATGAATCAGGTGGCAACAACACCACCGCCACCACGACGAAGAGGCCGCTGTTTGTGTTGCTGGACGCGACCTGGCCTGAGGCGCGGAAGATGTTTCGCAAGAGCCCTTACCTGAATCACTTGCCGGTGCTGAGCTTGCAGAGCGAGCAGCTGTCTCGCTACAAGCTGCGGCGCTCGCAGCGGGATGAGCACTTTTGCACGTCTGAAGTAGCTGCCCTGTGCATGGAACTGGCGGGCGAGACGCATGCGGCGCAAACGCTGGAGGCTTATCTGGATGTGTTTACCAACCACTACCTCAAGGCCAAGCAGCAGCAGCCATTAGATCTGGAGGATGCTGCGCATCTCCAGCTCCGCAAATTGGCTCACCCCTGTTGACTAGTTGGCACACCCCTGTTGGGGCTCACTTCGTGTAGCCCCCTCTCCCCTTGCAGGGGACGGCGCTTGCGGCCTGGCAAAGCCAGATCCGCGGCGCCTGCTGGTGAAACGCCAATCGCCTCAGTGCAGACCTCATAGCGCAGCTTGCTTGATTTTTAACGATCGCTTGGCCGCCATCGGCAAGCCACGGCCCTCCGATTGCGCCCCCGGCATCATGCTGGCCACAAAATCGATGAACGCTCTTACCTTGGCCGGAACGTGGTTGCGGCTCGGGTAGTAGACGTAAAGAGGGAAGGTCTCGTCAGGCCAGTCTGTCAGAACCGGCTCGAGCGTGCCTGCACGCAGGTGCGTGTCGATTCCGAGGTCGATCACCTGAGCGATTCCGTAGCCTGCGAGGCAGGCTCCAATTTTGGTTCCGGCATCCGTGACTGTCAGGTTTCCGTTAACGGCCACCTTGACCTTCTCATTGCCACGCCAGAACTCCCATTCGAAGGGTCTGCCGGTGGCCGGGTCGATGGCGTGGATGCATTCATGGCCGTCATCGACCAGATCTTTCGGCGACATCGGCCGGCCGCGTTGCGCCAGGTAGGACGGCGCGGCGACTGTCAGCACGCGCGGGCTGTACAGCCTGCGACAGACTAAAGTTGAAACGGATGGTGGCCCAAACCGTATCGCGAGATCAAATCCGTCGCTCACCAGGTCTGAGAGGTCGTTTCGGGTCTCGAGCTTCAGTTGAAGAGCAGGGTGGTCTTTCAGGAACTGGGCCAACTCGGGTGCCAACACCAGGCGGGCGAATACGGCATCACACGCCACGCGGAGCGTTCCGTTGACGACGGAGGTCTGGTCCGAGGCGCCGGCAGCCGCCTCTTCAATCCCCTGCAGCAAGGGCAGCACTTTTGACAACAGCGCATGCCCGGCGTCCGTCACTTCAACGTGCCGGCTGGTGCGATGCAAAAGCTTCGCGCTCAGGCGGTCTTCCAATCGCTGGACAGCGCGACTCACTGCGGGCTGGGTCTTGCCCAGACGGGTTGCGGCACGGCCAAAGCTCTTGGATTCGGCTACGGCAGCAAGGGCAAGCAAGCCGCTGACAAGTCCTCCATCGAGGTCTTCCATGATCTATGTGTTCCTGTAATGGCAGCGATAACCGGTTCGCAGTAGCCGAGGGCGGGGGGTTCCTTCACTATACGGTTCTTTCAACTATTGAGGAACGTCAGCAATGACCCAGACCCACGCCGTAGTCGCTTTGATTGAGGACTACTTCAATTTGGCTTATGAGCCAAAGAGCCGCGACTTCAACAAGGTTTTCCACCCAAGCTGTCTTGTCCAGTGGCTCAATGAAGGCCAGTTGGCCACCCTGTCGTCGCCGGACTATGCGGCGCTCATCCACGGGAGGCCGAGCCCCCAATCAACTGGCGCGCCCCGGGATGAGGCGATCCTTTCTATGGAAAATATCTCGGAGAGCCTTTCAACGGCAACCGTGAGGGTGCGGATTGGAAACAAGCTGTTCAATGATCACTTCGTCATGCAAAAGATGGAGAGCCGCTGGCTGATAACCACCAAGGCGTCCTTCATCGCGCATACGTTCGACTAGAGTTTTGGCATACGTTTGGCCCACCCCTGTTGAGGCTCACTTCGTGTAGCCTCCTCTCCCCTTGCAGGGGACGCGCCTGCGGCCGGGCAAAGCTCGTTCCGCGGCACCTGCTGGTGAAAACCGTGTCCCCGCTATAGCCGCGCAGTGCTTCTCGCGTTGCGCTGAAGACCGCTATAGTCCCACCCATGAACAGAACCCACCTGCGCAAGCGGTCGACCTCCTCTGACGAAAGCGAAGGCATTGTCTGGCGGCTGGTGGCTGCGGTGGTGGCGGTGCCTATCTTTGAGATTTCGCTGTTTCTGGGCACCTACTTGGTGTTTCCGTCGCGCGACCTGGCTTACCTTCTTATGGCGATCCCGCTGTGGATGCATGGGGTCTATGTGGCGGCGGCGGCCATTGTGGGTTTGGTGTTCGGCTTCAAGGGCATCACCTGGCTGCTGGGGCATCTCTTCATGACGCATCATGAAGACGAGCAGAGCAAGGTAGTGACCTTTGTGCTGTGGGGCGGGCTGCTGGGGATGGCTTTTGTGGCTTCGTTCTTTGTGGAGTAGGCAGTCCCCCGAGCCCGCGGGTGCAGGCGGGCGATTGCGATTTGCTACCAAATTAATAGCTGTCTGCCTATGCCCCGCCTTGGCCAGAGACCATTTTGGTGCCCAACGCATCCAACTGACGAGACCATGGCCGGCCGGCTTCAGGCGTTAACTGATCCAAGAAAAGTCTCGGGGTAACGCAGGCCGGCAGCAACGTTGGGCGGGAAGACTTTGTCCAGCTCCGCCAACTCCGCCGGGCTCAACACCACATCCAACGCCGCGATGTTCTGGTCAAGATAGCTGCGGCGCTTGGTGCCGGGGATGGGAATGATGTCGGCCCCTTGCGCCAGCACCCAGGCCAGTGCGACTTGCGAAGCGGTCACGCCTTTGGCTGCGGCGAGTTGTCTGACGGCATCGACCAATGCCAGGTTGCGCTTGAAGTTTTCTTCGGCAAAGCGGGGTGAGAACTTGCGGCGGTAGTCGTCGGCGGGCAAGTCTTCAGGCTTGCTGAAGGCGCCTGTGAGAAAGCCGCGGCCCAGCGGTGAATAGGCGACCAGGCTCACGCCGTTTTCGCGGCAGGCGGCCAAGGTGCCGGTGACTTCGGGGTCGCGCGTCCACAGTGAATATTCGCTTTGCAATGCGGCGATGGGGTGCACCTTGCAGGCGCGGGCCACGGTGGCGGCAGAGGCTTCAGACAAACCCAGGTAACGCACCTTGCCGGCCTGCACCAGCTCTGCCATGGCGCCCACGGTGTCTTCAATGGGCACGGTCTTGTCGACGCGGTGCTGGTAGTAGAGGTCGATCTGGTCTATGCCCAAACGCTTGAGGCTGGCGTCGCAGCTGGCCTTCACATACTCAGGCCGGCCATTGAAGCCGCGCACCGCGTCGTTGGCCGGGTCGCGCGTGATGCCGAATTTGGTGGCGATGAACACGTCCTGGCGGCGGCCGGCGATGGCTTTGCCTATGAGCAGCTCGTTGGTGTGCGGGCCGTAGATGTCTGAGGTGTCGAGGAAGTTAAGGCCGCGGTCCAGCGCATGGTGGATGGTGGCGATGGACTCGGTGTCGTCGCGGTTGCTGTAGAACTCGCTCATGCCCATGCAGCCGAGGCCGATGGCGGAGATGGCGGGGCCGTTGCGGCCGAGGGTGCGGGTTTTCATGGTGTTTGCTTTGGGGTTCATGGGTTGACGTGGTTAGCGGGATTGGTGGGGTCAGTGGGGTGGGTGAAAGATGGAATAGCGTTTTGGTTCAAGCGCGCTTGGGCACGGCGCGCATTTCTTCATACAGGCGGATCTTCTTGCGGATGTACTGCAGGGTCTCGCGCTGGGCGCGTATGTCGGCCTCCAGCTGCGCGGCGTGTTCTTCGAGCATGGCTTGCCGTTCGGTCAGGCTGCTGTCGGCATTGCCTTGGCGCAGCAGCTGGGCGTAGCGCTGCATGGCCTGCATGGACATGCCGGTGGCACGCAATCGCACCAGAAAGTCGAGCCAACGCATGTCGGCGTCGCTGTAGCGGCGCGCGCCGCTGCGCCTGTCTATGGGGGCGATGAGGCCGATCTGTTCGTAGTAGCGCAGGGTGTAGGCGCTCAGGCCCGATGCTTCTGCGGCTTCGGCGATGCTTAACGAAACGGTGCGGGAGACGGTGGTTTCTTGAGTCATGCATTGACTGTAAAACTTCGAGCGCACTCGAAGTCAAGGGGTGCCGCTCAAAAAACCCTCCTGGCGTTGTTGCTCCGCCTTGCCGTGCTGGAGCACTGTCTGCGGCTGCGCGCCTAGCCAGGACCGCTTCGCTGGGTTTTGTGAGCGGCGCCGTGGCCTGTCTCAACCAAGCTGGGACGGGGTGTCATCGCCTACGCTGACATTTGCTTGCATTGAGCCTGGCGTGTTCAGCCCTACCGGGGCTTGTTCGGCCGCCCCTTGCCCTACAGTCACTTCCTTCATCTACCCACCCCACCGCCCATGCACCCACACGCCCAGCCGCTTCGCGCCACATTCACCACGCTTGCCGCTTTCGCCCTCACGCTGCTGCCGTTGGCCGTCGCGCAGGCCGTCACCCCGGCTGAAAAGCCTTATGTGGGCGGCTACACGCAGGGCACGGTCGACACACGGTCGCAGCTGATGCTCCTGGACGACAACACCTTTTGTTTTACCTTTATGGGCGGCTCGCTCGATATGCTGGCGGGCGGGCGCTGGAAGGCCGAGGGCAACGGTGTGCGCCTGCAAGAAGTGCGGCAAAACGGCGCGATCTTTCCAGCGTTTGGCAAGGTGGTGGCGGAGCAAAAGCAAAGCGTGGCGTTTGACTTTCATGGCTATTCGCTGTCTAACGCCACATCAGCCGTGTTTGCCACCGGCAGCGGTGACGCCTTGCCCACCACGCTGCGCCCACTGTTCAAGCAAGACCAGAACACCTGGTCTGACAGCTACAAGCTGTCGCCCCTACCGGCGGCAGAGGTGCGCTACTTTTATATTGGCGACGTGGAAGTGGATGCGAACCGCCAACCCAAGCGCCTGCGCGTGGTGCAGTACCGGCGCGGCGACGCCAACACGCTGGCCGTGGGCTACAACCAGGCAGTCGGCAGCCCGCCGCTGGACCTGTCGGCCACGTTGAAAAGCGACGTGCTGCATGTCGACGGCAGCCGCTTTGGCAAGCGCGATGTGCTGCCCAACGAAATCCTGGAAGGCATACGCGCGCACTGCATACGGCCCGCGCTGGTGCCCGGCGCGAAGCGGCCGGCTGAAGAAGGCAGCCAGGAAGAAGCTGAAGACAAAGCCGCCGCAGCCTTGGGCAAGGTGGTGGTGCGCAATGCGCCGCTGGCGCCGGTGAAGACGTTTTACCTGCCGCTGACGGCGATGCAGGGTGAGCCGTACTTCCCTGGCGCGGACAAGTAAAAAAAGCAGAAGAGACGCAGCCCAACGCGGCGGCTAAGAGGTCTAAGGGCGGTGTTCACCCCGCCCGCATTTTTGCCGACTAACGGGTAATAACCACCAGCACACTGCACGGCGCCTGTGCGATGAGCGATTTGGAGACCGAGCCGCGCCACCAGCGCGCGGCCCAGCCTTCCAGGTGCTTGTGCCCGACCACGATCAGGTCAGCGTCCGTCTGTTTGGCGTATCTGGCGATTTCGTCGACGGTTTCGCCATAGAGCACTTCTCCGCTGGCCTCGTGGCCTGATTCGATCAGCTGGCGCAAGCCGTCGTTGAGGATGCCCTGGTATCTTTTCTTCTCGTCATCGATGACGCTTTGCTCATAAATGACACCCTCCGCCGCGACCACCTGCCGCTGCAGGGGCGTCACGGCAATCAGCGTCAATGACGCCTGGCTCCACTGGGCGATCTCGCGGCAGTCGAGCAATGCTTTTTGGCCCGATTGGGACCCGTCGTAAGCCAGCAAAATTCGCTTGTACATGGTGTGTCTCCCGAATAAGGTGACTGGGCAATTCAAAGAATAGGCCTGCTGCCGGGGGCGGTCAATGGATCGCCCCAGCGTCAACGTGGTCGCCTCGTTTTACGGCGAAAGCTGCACCGGCGACAATCGGGGCCAACACCCGATTTCAAAGCAGACCATGACCCAAGACCCCCAGCGCCAACAAGAACTCAAAAAGATGGAGCTGTGCGACTCGTGCGCCGGCATACAGCGCAACTGGCGCAAGGCGCCGGGCCACCCCGAGCTGGTGCAGGGCGACCCCCGCCATGAGACGCGCCGCCACGGGCTCGTCACCATCACTCGCTACAAATGCGACCGCTGCGGCACGGCCTGGGAATATGAGAACGACAAGACCAACCAGAAGGCGGGTTGGTCGGTGGTGGGGCGCTGAACGGGTTTAACAGCCCTCAGCGCGCTGCGTTGCCTTGTTTGACCCGGGCATCGCATTCGGCGCGAAGCTTTTGCAGCTTGCCCTTCTCGGTAACAAACACTTTGTCATCCAGCTTGCTGACGGCTTTCATGCCTGATAGCTCAGCGACGTAAGACGCTTTTTCAAGCGCGTTTTTGCAGGCGCGGAAGTTGTCCCATGGGTCGGGGCCGCTCGTCACGGTGGGCCATTCTTTACGCTGCCCGTCCAACGCGGCCTTGGTCAGCCGCAGCCGCTGGGCGTACTTCATGGCCTCGGGTTCCACGGCGCCTACGACGTATTCATTGAGGACGCGCTGCGACTTGACGGCCAGGGCCAGCGCATCTTGCCCGCCCTTGGCAGCTTGCGCGCCGGCCACGGTGGAGACTGAGAGCAACAGGAGAGTAAAGAAGGTTCGCATCACGCCGACCATACAGGAATTGAGGATTTGAACCTTTACACAGCCCTCGGCTCAATACTGACTGCGATACGGGCTTTTGAATGACACGCGTGGCGCAAGACTGGCGGTACCCTATAAATCCTGAAAGCCCGAAAACGTGGTGAAAGGACTCCGAATGAAACGACGACTGCTGCTTGCCTCATCGCTTGCCACCTGCGCACGCCTTGCCTTGGGCAGCGCGGCTTACTTTGCGCTGTTCAGCGCGCACAGCCAGCCCAGCTACACCGTCACCACTGCCCAGCTGCAAGATGCGATAGCCAAACGCTTTCCTCTGCGTAAACGCGCCGAAGGCATTCTTGACCTCACGGTGCAGGCGCCGCAACTGCGCATGCTGACTGAGCAAAACCGGCTGGGCGCCGTGATGGCGGTAGAAGCCGGCGGCCAGGCGCTGCGGCGCGCCTACCCCGGCACCTTTGACCTGGACTTTGCGCTGCGCTATCAAGCCAGCGACATGACGATTCGCGCGCATGAGCTGCGGGTGAATGCGCTGCAGTTTGACGGCCTACCGCCGGAGGCATCCATGCTGCTGGGCAGCTACGGGCCGCAGCTGGCCGAGCAGGCGCTGCAGGGCGCGGTGCTGCACACGCTCAAGCCGCAAGACCTGGCGTTGCCCGACAGCATGGGCGTGCAACCCAGCACGATCACCGTGACGGCTAAGGGATTGGTGATTGCGTTTGTGAACAAGCCGATGAGCTGAACCCCGGCCTTCTCATTTCCTTAAAACTCGAAGCGCGGCGAGCTTCTGCTTAACAACTGGATCCGGGATTCTGCGGGCCAGATGGTGGCCAGTTCATGAGAGAGCGTGCTTACCAGCCGGGCCACATCGTCACCGGCCGCGCTGTGCAGGGCCTCAGCCACGATGAGCACGGTGCGGGTGTCAGGGCTGACGGCAGACAGGCCGCTTTGCCGGTTGGTCCAGCGGCGGGCATGGGCGTTGGCGGCCGGCCTGGCGGCGTCTGCAAATACCACCTCGCCCACTTCAGGGTGCTCAATCTCTCCGCCAAAGGTGAGGTAGTTTTCAGCGCCTGTGGCGTAGCGCACTTCCAGGTACTGCGACACCTTGGCCATGTCAAACACGGCAATCGGGATCGCAAAAGCCAGCGAGATAGCGTTGCACAAATCCACCAGCGGGTGCAGCTGGGGCAATGACCCTTCTTTGCGGAAGCGGCGCAGCAGCGATTCGGACGCACAGCGGTATTGCGTGGGCTTGAGGCCCATTTTGGAGAAGGTGCGCCGCCAGGCCTGCACTTCAGGAAACTCGCCTTCAGGGCCTGCGGCCAGCCGGCCTTGGGCGATGGCGTTGAAGCGGGCGACCTGCGAAGTCACATCCACGTTGGCGCTGATGCCGCTGGCGCACAGCACGCCGGGCACCAGTTCGGGGTAATCGGCCCAGAGGGCTTCTGAATGGCGAAAGAACATGCGCGCGGGCTTTCCGGTGGTCGGTGATTCGGGAGAAACACCGCGCAGTGTGCCGCTGTGCCGGGCACGCGTCTTGAACGTTATTGCAGACGGGTGCGCGCGGCCGCCTGCTGCCAGGCGCCGGGCGTAAACCCAAACTGGCGCGCAAAGAGGCGTGTCATGTGGCTCTGGTCTGCATAGCCGCTAGACGCTGCCGCCTGCGCCAGGCTGGCGCCGCCGCGGATCAACCCGCGCGCACGCTCGGCGCGCTGCTGCAGCAGCCACGCGTGGGGCGTGAGGCCAAAGGCTTTATCAAAATGCCGCAGCAACTGGAACCTGCTGAGGCCAGCCATCAACGCCATCTCACTCAGCGTGGGTGGCGCGAGCAAATCAGCGGCGAGGCAATCGCGCACCTGCTGAATCTGCGGGCTGATCGTGGTGGCGGTGGTGGTGGCGGTGGTGGTGGAAAGGTTTGCCGAGCGCGCAGCCGCTGCGGCGTTGGTGTGGCGGCCCAGCAGCAACCCGCACACCCACGCCAGCGACTCTTCGCAAGCGAGCGCATCGGCGCCCGCACTGCGTTCGCCGCCGCTCCATCGCTGAAGCTGCCCCAGCAGGCGCTGCAAGGCCAGGCGAAGCCGCGCGTCTTGCGCAACGGCGTGTGTCAGCTCAACTTCAGCCGCAGCAACGGGCGCACCCATGGCAGCGGCCATGGCGGCGGGCTCCAGGTACACCATGCGCCATCGCCGCGATGGGCCGCCCAGCGGCTGGCCGTCATGCACCTCGCCGGGGTTGCACATCAGGATGTCGCCGGCATAGGCCTCAACCTGGCCGCGGCCGCTGGCAGATTTTTGCGCACCGTGCTCCAGCAGTCCCACGCCATAGACGGCATGCGAGTGGCGCCCGTAGTGGCGCTCGCTTTCAATGTGCGTGCCGTACACGCCTTCCCATGGAGAGGCCAGAACGCGGCATTGATGGTGAGGCGAAGCGGGCATGGGTGGATGATGCCACCCGATGCCGCAGTGCGTCTAGCCGCCCTGCCCGCCCGCCAGCGCCTGCACATAGGCGCGCAGCGAGGTGCGGCCGCGTACGGGCGAGCCGGGCACGGTGTAGTGCTGGTCCAGCGTGAGCGCTGTCATCTCCGCATACGACCTGGCCGCGGCGGGTGAGAAGCCCATGGCTTTAAAAGCGTCTTCCCATTTCTCTCGCGGCGCGACGCGCACTGACACTGGTTTGCGCAGCACTTCTGAAAAGGCCGCGGCGACGTCGCCGGGGCTGTATTGCTCTGGCCCTTCACCATGAACAACACCGGTTTTATTCGCAGGCTCTGTCATCAGCCGTGCGGCCAGTTCGCCCAGATCTTGCGGCGCCACCATGGGCAGCTTGAAGTCCGCCGGGTACATGGAGTCGATAACGCCTTCATCCTGCGCGGTCTTCAGCGCTGCGTCCCAGTTGCTCATGTAGTAGGCCGCACGCAGGACCGTGAAGGGCACGGGTTGGGCCTCCAGGGCTTTTTCCATGTCGTAAAGAATGCCCAGGTCGCCCGCGCGCTGGACGGGCTGAGCGCCGTAGGTGGACTCGGCCACGATCTTTTCGAAGCGTGTGCCTTCCAGGGCCTGCATGATGGACTTCACCGTGGCGCGCTCTTCAGCGTCGGTGTCGGTGGTGGGGTCGGCGGGCGGGTTCAGCAAAAAGAGGCGCGTGCCTTGCTGGAACACCTTGCGCAGCGCGGGTACGTCGTGGACATCGGCCAGCGCGACCCTTGCCCGCTGCGGTACGTCGTGTTTGGCCTTGCCTTCCCGGCCGGACTTTTTGGGGTCGTGGGTGATGAGGGTGACGGGCTCGCCCGCGTCGAGAAGGCGTTTGACAAGCGCCGAGCCGACGTGTCCTGTACCGCCAAGAATAATGTGCATGGGGATCTCCTGTGTGAATGTCGAAACCTTCATGCTGGTGGCGGGTGGGGGTTTTCGATGACAGTCACCGTAGCCCTGGAAAGTCGGAATGCGCTGACAAGAGTTCAACACGTGGAAGCATCGCTATACATGCGTTAACAAGCACGCACAGACGAAAAAAAAGACAGGCCGAAACCTGTCTTTTTTGCGGGGTGCGGCCAAGGCCGCGAGCCGCTTACTTGGTAACAGCAGCCTTCACGTCGGCCTTGCCCTCTGCCTTGACGGCATTGGTGTCGAGCTTGGCCTTGGTTTTGTCGGCGCTTGCGTCGACCTTCACGCCGCTGACCTTGGCGTTGGCATCGACAGCGGTAGTTGCTGCCTTGGTGTCTGCCTTGACAGCGGTCTTTTCAGCTTTGGCGGTGGCCTTGGCTTTGTCTTCAGGGTCTGCCTTTGCGGCCTTGGCATCAGCTGTTGCCTTGGCTTTTGCGGCCTTGGCATCTGCCTTGCTGGTTTTTTCAGCGGCTTTGGCTTCGGCCTTTTCAACCTTGGCGTCTGCCTTGGCATCGACCTTGGCTTCGCTCTTCACGGCGCCGGCGACAGCCTTGTCGGCCTTGACTTCTGCCTTGGTTTCTGCCTTGACAGCTGCGGGGGTAGCCGGTGCCACAGGCGCAGGAGTTTGTGCGGCGGCAACGCCAACGAACAGGGTAGCGATCAGGGAAGCGAGCAGTTTGTTCATGAGAGTCCTTTGAATGGATGATGAGATGGTTAACGGATTTTTTGTTATCACGTAGCCACCTGTTCAACGACAGGGCTTGCCGCCTTGTTGACCCAACATACACAACGTTGCACAACACACTCGCGCTTTACGAGTTTTGTCGCTGTGTGGCGACAAATGCGAGCGCTCAGCTGCCAAGCTTTCTATGTCTTGGCGTAGGCATCACTGATCGTGATGAATCTGGCGTTGAGCAAACTCGGTGCCAAGAACGGACCGTGGATACTGCGTCTTGTCGATCGCCTTCCGGAGCCTGGTAGAAACACTCTGCTGCGATGCATGGATTTGCGCCGATGCTCTATTAAAGAACACCGATACAAGCTGTGCGACCTCTGTCGCCGACGACGGCTTGCAACGCATGTATAGATTCACCAGATCCAGCTGATCATGGGGATCACTGTACAAATCAAGCGCGACAACGGTGTCCGGGTCGTCTTCTGCAGCGTAGACATGAACATCCCCACGCCCGGATCGATGAGCATCGTCAAAGTACTCGCGATGGATTCGCAAGATTTCGATCCTTACCCTCAAGACATCAAAGACGGCCTGAAGGTCTGCATTAGCCACCGGCGCGTCTTCAGCCGTCCACCGGACGAAGTCGGCCATGGAGACACAGATCTCAAATTCGGCTGCGAGAACGATCGGGGTCATGATGCTTGATATTTGAAATGCGGGATATGCAGCCGACTCGCCGGCGGAATGCCCCTTTTACCGGAGGGTCAGTTTCAATTCAGTTACTCATCAAGCAAATCACCCCGATAGAAGCTCCAGGCCGTTCCATCGTGCAGATAGAAGTGCCCATCAGCACAAAAGTCCTTGCCGGGAAAGAACTCGCGGTACGCCTTGGGGATGAGGCGAACCAGTTGCTCGTCGCTGAGCTCGTCGAACTGCTCGGGCGTGATGGGTTTACCGACTCTGAGTTTGAAAGATTCCATAAGGGGCTGTGTGGCTTCGGAGGAGGTGGCTGGAAATGATTGATGTTGGCGGTAGGCGCGGCAGGATGATTCAATTGGCCCGTGAGCTCGCACGGCGTAACTGCCTGACGTAGACAACGAGACCCCACGCAAGCAACGATGTGGCAACAAGCATGATGAATTCAAACACCAGCGCCTTCTGCGAAAGAGCGGCTTGGCTGAATGTGCCACTGGGGACCGGCGTCTTGCTGAGGGCAAGTGACAGATGAACGGGCAGACTGGTAAGTAACAACACGAGCCAGGCACCTGCATGAAGCAAACCAACCCACCTTACGAACGCAATGCGCGCCGCCAGCAAGCTAATACAAAGAAGAAGCAAAACCACTTCGGTGCTGATGGAGAGCACGGGCATCCAGAGCTGAGGAATCATGCCCTCTTCCCAAATACTCAATGTCAGATTCAAGAGTCTCAGTGCGGCATAAATCCATAGCAAGACCGAAACGGCAATCAAAACCGTTCGAAGGTCAAAGGGGATAGGCGCTAGATCCCGGGAATGGTCTGGTAGTGACATGGGCTGACACGATCATATGGGATGACCGCGCTGCACATCAAACTGCGCGACGCTACGAAGTCCGATGCAGCCCCACCCCAACTACCACCAGTCCCACCCCCAACATCTCCCCCACCCCCGGAACCTGCCCCAACACCACGACACCCACCACGACTGCAACGGCTGGCAACAACGCCAGCAGCAACGCAAACGTAGCCCGTGGCAAGCGCGCCATGGCGAGCTGGTCGCACACATAGGGAATGACTGACGAGCACACGCCGACTGCAATGGCTGCCCCCAGCAGCGTGATGCTGGTAAACGCGGGCATGGCTTGCGCGGCGCCCAGCGGGCTGGCGACGATGAAGGCGATGAGCATGGCGGCGGCCAGGCGGTCTATGCCACCGGAGCCTCCATCGCCGGCAATCTTGTGGCCGAGCACGATGTACAAAATAAACAGCGCGCAGTTGGCAAAGGCAAACATCAAGCCCAGCGGCTCACCGGCCCATTGCACATCCGTCAGCAGCGCCACGCCGCCCACGGCAAGCGTCAGCGCACCGAAGTTGCGGGCTGAGCGCACGCCTGCGGCGGCCAGCAGGATGGGGCCCAGGAATTCAATCGCGCCCACGGTGGCCAGAGGCAGGCGTTCTATCGCCAAATAAAACACCGAGTTCATCAGCCCCAGCACCGCACCGAGTGCCAGCAACAAACGCCGCTCGCGCGCGGAGGCAGTCAGCAGTACACGCCAGGGTTTGCGCCACAACGCAAAGATGAGCGCAGCGGTGGCGATGCGCAGCCAGGCCACGCCCAGGCTGTCGATGCGGCTGAACAGCAGCACGGCAAAGGCAGGGCCCAAATAATGAAACAGCGCGCTGACCAGAAAGTAGACATGCGGCGGTAAACGGTCTGTGCCGGTGCGCGCGGCAACGGGCTCGTGGGCGGAAAGGCTTGCTGGCGTGTTGGTCATGCTTGCTCTCATCGGGTTTCTATGAAATATTGTGCAAGCCAGGGTGCGCATTTTGAATACTCTGAGCAAGGAGAAACCCACGTCATGCCTTCTTTAAAGCAAGCCAAGCGGCAAACTACCTTTTTCGCGACTAACCCGCTGCTGGACGCCACCAATCTGCGGCTGCTGAAGCTTTTGAGCGGCAACCCGCGCAGCAGCGTGAAGGCACTGGCGGCGGAGATCGGCATGTCGGGCCCTGCGGTGGCAGAGCGCATGCAGCGTTTGCATGACGCAAACATCATCACCGGCCAGCGGCTGGAGATAGACCCCAAGCAGCTGGGCCTGCATGTGACGGCCTACGTGCGCGTGCGGCCCATGCCCGGTGCGCTGCCCGATGTGGCGGCGCTGGCGCAGGCCACGCCCGAGGTGGTGGAATGCCACCGCGTGACGGGCGAAGACTGCTTCATCATGAAAGTGCTGGTGGCGCGGATTGAAGACCTGGAAGTGGTACTCGATGAATTTTTAAAGCTGGGCAACACGACGTCTTCCATCGTGCAGTCAACGCCGGTGGCGCTGCGCGCTGCGCCCTTGCCCACGCGAGGTGCTGAATGAGCGAGGCGAAACAACAGATAGTGATCGTCGGCGGCGGCGTGATCGGCAGCGCCATCGCTTATTTTCTGGCGAAGCATCCGCGCTTTGACGGCAGCATCACCGTGATTGAACGGGACCCGACCTACACGCAAGCGTCGTCGGCACTTTCGGCCAGCTCGATACGCCAGCAGTTTTCGCAACCGGTGAACATAGCGGTGTCGCAGTTCGGCATTGAGTTTTTGCGCAACATCAAAGAGCACCTTGCCGTCGATGGCGATGTGCCCGACATCGGCCTGGCGGAGCGCGGCTACCTGTATCTGGCGACCGAGGCGGGCGCGGCCACCTTGCAAGAGAACCACGCCACACAACGCGCGCAAGGTGTCGACGTGGCGCTGCTCAACCCGGCGGAGCTGCAGCAGCGCTTTCCATGGCTGCAGGTAGACGACCTTGCGCTGGCATCGCTGGGCCTCACGGGTGAAGGCTGGTTTGACGGCTATGGCCTGCTGATGGCCTTCAAGCAAAAAGCGCGCAGCCTGGGTGTGCAGTATGTGAAGGCCGAGGCCACGGGCTTTGTGCACAGTGCGGGCCGCGTGACTGCGGTGGCGCTGCAAGGCGGCGCGCAGCTGCCCTGCGAGTGGGCGGTGAATGCGGCGGGCGCGTGGGCGCGGCCGCTGCTGGCGGGCACGGGCTTTGACTTGCCGGTGTACGGCCGCCGGCGCTGCGTGTATGCATTTGCCAGCCCGGCCAAGACGCCCGGTTGCCCACTGGTGATTGACCCGAGCGGCCTGTGGTTTCGGCCCGAGGGCGACATCTGGATTTGCGGCCTGCCGCCCGCGCAGGACGACAACGACGCGCCGCTGGATGTGGACTACGAGCTCTTTGATGAAGCGTGGCTCACGCTGGCGCACCGGGTGCCGGGCTTTGAGGCGGTGCGCCTGCAGCGCGCCTGGGCCGGCTACTACGAATACAACACGCATGATCACAACGCCCTGCTGGGGCCACACCCACAGCTGCCCAACCTGCTGCTGGCCAACGGCTTCAGCGGCCATGGGCTGCAGCAGTCACCCGCCGTGGGGCGCGGCCTGGCGGAGTGGATGGCCGAGGGCCGCTATACCAGTCTGGACTTGTCCCCGCTGGCGGCGCAGCGGCTGGTGCAGGGCACGGCCTTGCTTGAGAAGAACGTCATCTGATCAAACAGCAAAGAGCTTGCCGCTGAACACCCAGTGCAAGGTGCGCACCGTGAGCACTCCCAATGCAAGCGTCAGCACTGCCAGCAGCAAACCGGCCAGCCCGTGCAGCACCGCACCGCCTTGCGCCTGGGCGTAAACGATGGCGGCATTGGCCAGCGCCGCCATCGGAAAGCTGATGGCCCACCAGCCCGGCGAAAAGGGCACATCGCGGCGAAACACCTTGGGCGACACCACGACGAAGACAAACAGCCCGAAGTAAAACAGCGCACCGGCAAAGCGATCGACATGGCCGAACACATTGACCCAGGCGAGACAGCCCACGGCAAAAGGCGCCATCAAAATCATCAACGATGGCCGCATGCGCGGGGGCAACGGCTCGCCATGGGCCAGGCGGTGGACGATGAGTGTCCACAGCACGAGCGCGACCATGGTGCCCACGGCCATGGCCAGCAAATTGATTTCGCCAACCCAGGCCATGGGCATGTGGCCGCCGGTGACGCCGATGTCGAGCACACCGACACCGGGGATGATCCACACCGGCAGCATGTGGGCGGCGTCCAGCTTGCCTTTGAGCAGGCGGCTGCCCACCAGCAGCGCGAGCGCGAAGGTCACCACCACGCCCACCGTCCACAGGCCCTGCGCGAAGGCCTGGCCGTAAGGCATGAGCACCGACGACAGCAGCAGCAATGAGATGGCCAGCTGGCCGAAGAAGTTGCCCGTGACCGGGTCGGTGAACTCCTGGCGCACGGCGTCAGGGTGCAGCGCGAGCTTGGCCAGGTAGCCGGCTGAATGGGCGACGAACACGGCCAGCGCGAAGAAGCCCATGGCCTCGCCGATGGCGGCGGGTGCGCCAAAAGCCGGCGCGGCGAGGCGCCAGGCCAGCGCCATGCCCGCCAGCCCCATGACGGCGCCGTAAAGGTTGACGGGCAGCTGGCGGATGGAATAAGCGCCTGCGCCGAAAGACGGGGAGGGTGCCGTGGAAGCGGTGGTCGTGCTCATGGAAGCCTTTGATGGGGTGTAACAGGTCTGGCTGAATTTGTCGTGTACGTTATTTTCGGCTATGCTGCCTGGAACTCAATACCGCAAATCCGGCGAATCCAGCCAAAGAGGCGTCCATGTCTGCCACCCGCACCGTTTCCATCCTCGCCGTCCCGCGTGTCCAGTTGCTGGATGTGATCGGGCCGGCGGACGTTTTCGCCGAGGCCGCGCAGCAGCTAGGCAACCCGCGCGCCTACCGGCTGCAGTTGATCGGCACGCAGGCGGGCGACCTCAAAGGCAGCAACGGCATGCGCATGGCGGTGGACAGCACCATCCAGAACCATCGCGGCCGCATCGACACCTTGCTGGTGGCCGGCAGCCCGCTGCCCGAAGAACTGGCCGGCAGGGCAGAGACCAGCGCCTGGCTTCAGCGGCAGGCGCGCTCGGTACGCCGGCTGGGCTCGGTCTGCACCGGCGCATTTTTGCTGGCCGAGGCGGGCCTGCTGGACGGCAGGCGCGTAGCGACGCACTGGAACTCGACGGAGCGGCTGGCTGCGTGCTTTCCCGCCTTGCAGGTGGAGCCCGATGCCATCTACGTGAAGGACGGCAGTATCTACACCTCGGCCGGTGTCACGGCGGGGATGGACCTCGCGCTGCACCTGGTCGAAGAAGACCATGGGCGCGACATCGCCCTGAAAGTGGCGCGCAAGATGGTGATGTTTTTGAAGCGGCCGGGCGGGCAGTCGCAGTTCAGCGCGCACCTGGCGGCGCAGACGGCCGACAAGTCCGTGGTGCGCGAGATCCAGGACTATGTGCTGGCCCATCTGGGCGCCGACCTTTCAGTGCCGGCGCTGTGCCAACGCGCCGCGATGAGCGAGCGCAACTTCGCGCGGGTGTTCCGCGCGGCCACGGGCCTTACGCCGGCGGGGTTTGTCGAGGCGGCCCGCATCGACGAAGCGCGGCGGCAGGTGGAGGCTTCAGAAGTGCCGCTGAAAAAACTGGCTGATTCGCTGGGCTACGGCAATGTGGACGGCTTCAGGCGCGCCTTCACACGGCGGCTGGGCGTGAGCCCCAACGACTACCGCAAGCGGTTTGCGGACCAGCGCACGAGCTGAGCGGCGTGAAAAACCATGGTTTGAGCCGCATTTATTGAAATACGGCTCATTTTTTGAGCCGTATTTGCTAAAATACGGCTCATGTCATTCCAAACACCCCAAACATCGTCTTCCCGGCATGCCTATGTGTGGCAACACCCGGGCTGGCCGGCGCTGGTGTTTGACGCAAGCGCTCTTGAGCATGACCTGAACCTGGCGCGCCTGGAGCAAGGCCGGCTGCTGGGACAGATGCAAGCCATCGGCCTGGCGGATGCACAAGAAATCGCCGGTGAATTGTGGGTTCAGGAGGCCATGGCCACGGCGGCCATCGAAGGCGAAAAACTGAACCTGGACGCGGTGCGGTCTTCCGTCTGCCGCCGACTGGGCCTGGCGGACCTTCCCACGCATGACCGCCACGTAGATGGCTTGATAGAGCTGATGCAGGATGCGACGGATGGCTACCAATCGGTGCTAGATGAAGATCGTTTGTGCCGCTGGCAGTCGGCCCTGTTTCCCACAGGTACATCAGGCCTGCGAAGAATCGCCGTGGGGCGATACCGTGACCACGCGGACGAGATGCAAATCGTCAGCGGCCCGCTGGGCCGGGAAGTGGTGCACTACACCGCGCCGGCGTCCGGCGATGTCGCGGCGCAGATGCGGTTGTTCCTGGTTTGGTTTGAAGAGACGCGCCCCGCGCAACGCACGGCGGCCCAATCCACCGCGCCTTCCATCAACGGCATCGCACGCGCCGCCATCGCGCACCTGTGGTTTGAATCGATACACCCGTTTGAAGACGGCAACGGCCGGGTCGGCCGGGCGATTGTGGACATGGCGATCGCGCAAGACATCGGCTCGCCGGCGCGCCTGTTCGGGCTCTCGCGGCAGATGTTCGACTCAAGGACGGCGTACTACGACTCGCTGAACCAGGCGCAACGGGGTGGCCTGGACATCACGCCCTGGGTTCAATGGTTTGTGCGCGCCTTCACCGCCTGCTGCATCAGGTCGCAAGCTGTGGTGACGCAAGCCCTGCAAAAAACGGCATTCCGCTTGCGGGCCTCCGGTTTTTCCCTGAATGAACGGCAGAGCAAGGTGCTGGCGCGCTTGCTTGAGGCCGGCGACGGCGGCTTCCTGGGCGGCATGACGGCGGACAAATACAGCAAGATCACGGGCACCGCCAAAGCGACGGCAACCCGCGACCTCACCGAACTGCTGGAACACGGCTTGCTGACCGTGACCGGTGTTGGCAAGGCAACGCGCTACGCCGTCAATGTGGAAGGTTGGAACCAGGGCAACGCGCCGGGTTGATTGCGCCTGGAGCCGCGCTTACTTCTCGCTGTCCAGGTGATCCATCTGCGCGGCGGCATAACGTGTGCCGGCCACGGCATCGGCCGGCAACGCGGCTTCGATGCGCTGCAGGTCGTCGCTGCCGAGTTGCAGTTTGAGTGCACCCAGCGATTCGCCGAGTTGCTTCAGCGTGCGCGAACCGACCAGCGCAACCATGTCTACGCCCAGTGTCTTGCCGCGCGCAATCACCCAGGCAATCGCCACTTGCGATGCCGTGGCGCCCAGGCCACCGGCCAGCTGGTGCAGCACATCAACGAGCTGCTGGTTCTTCACCGCGTTGTCGCCGGTGAAACGCGGCAGGTGGGCGCGGAAATCATTCGGGCCCGTGGGTTTGGAGCCCGACAGCAGCCCGCGCGACAGCACGCCATACGCTGTAACGCCGATGCCGAGCTGCTTGAGCACAGGAAAGATCTCCGCCTCAGGCCCGCGGCTGATGAGCGAGTACTCGATCTGCAAGTCGCAGATGGGGTGCACGGCGTGCGCCTTTTTGATGGTGTCGACACCGACTTCGCTGAGGCCGATGTGGCGCACGTAGCCGGCCTTGACCATGTCGGCCATGGCGCCAATCGTGTCTTCGATCGGCACGTTGGGGTCGAGCCGGGCGATGCGGTAGATGTCGATGTGGTCGGTGCCCAGGCGCTGCAGCGTATAGGCCAGGAAGTTTTTGACGGCGGCGGGACGGCCGTCCATGCCGATCCAGCCGGCGCTCGGGTCGCGCAGAGCGCCGAACTTGACGGAGATGAGCGCCTGGTCGCGCCGGCCCTTAAGTGCACGGCCAATCAACATTTCGTTGTGGCCCATGCCGTAGAAGTCGCCGGTGTCGATCAGGTTGACGCCGGCGTCGAGCGCGGCGTGGATGGTGGCGATGCTTGCTGCCTCGTCGTTGGCGCCGTACATGCCCGACATGCCCATGGCGCCCAGGCCGATGGCCGAGACGGATTGCGGGCCGCGAAAGCCCAGGCGGGTGGAAGAGAGGGTGGTGGTCATTGGGGAGCCTTTTCGTGAATTCGGAATCAATGCAGTGGTGGATGGGTCAATGAAGGGATCGATCAGGGATAGAAGGACTGTATTGATTTCAATTAGAAGAATAAACTGCCGTATTTCAAAATAACTGTTACTAATTTTCAGAATATTCATCAACATTCAAGAACAAAAAGGGTGAGCACACATGAGCGTTGACCGCTACCGAGCGATGGAAGTGTTTAACCGGGTGGTGGAGCTGGGCAGCTTTACCGCCGCCGCCACGGCGCTGCACATGCCCAAGGCCCGCGTGACCACGACGGTGCAGGAGCTGGAAGCGCACCTGGGCGTGCGCCTGCTGAACCGCACCACGCGCCGGCTGAACCTGACGGACGACGGTGCGCTGTACCACCAGCGTGCGCTGGCCATGTTGCAGGACATGGGCGAGCTGGAGGGCACGCTGCGCCGCGCCGTGGCCACGCCGGCCGGGCGGCTGCGGGTGGATGTGCCGGCCGCTGTGGGCCGTCACGTGATTTCACCGGCGCTGCCGGAATTTTTTAAACACTACCCCGACATGGTGCTGGAGCTGGGCAGCAGCGACAGGCCGGTGGACCTGGTGGCCGAAGGCGTGGACTGCGTGATACGCGGCGGCCTGCTGCATGACGAAACGCTGGTGGCGCGGCCGCTGGGGCGGCTCAAGGTGGTGACCTGCGCGGCGCCTTCTTATCTGGCGCAGCACGGCACGCCACAGACGCTGGAAGACCTGGAGCAGCATCGCTTTGTGAACTTTCATTCCGCCAAGACGGGCAGGATATTTCCGTTTGAATTCTCCAAAGGCGACGACGTGCGGCAGATACACCGCCCGCACTGGGTGACCTGCAATGACGCCGACAGCCACATGGGCGCGGTGCTGGCCGGCCTGGGCCTGGCGCAGCCGCCGCTCACGCGGCGCACCTGCGCGCTGCTGGCCAGCGGCGAGCTGGTGCGCGTGCTGCCCGACTGGCAGCCTGAAGACCTGGCCATGGTGGTGATGTACCCGCGCAACCGCCACCTCACGGCCAAGGTGCGCGCCTTTGCCGATTGGGTGGCGGAGGTGTTCAAAGCGGAATTTGCGGCGGGGGCATCGCTGTATCCGTAGCATCGGCGCTCCTGCGTTTGCTATCTTTTCAGGAGCGCATAGCCAAGACAGGTATTGGGCTAGAGGCCGATTTTGTTTAAGAACCAGGCTGACGGGCGGCAGGTCAGTTCGCCGGCTGCTGCTTGCCCCACACCACCGTGTCGTTGAGGGCGTAGACGGCGCAGGTGACTTTCTTCTGTGCGCAGTCGGCGAGCTGCCCGTTCAAACCGGCCAGGCTGGTGACGGTGCCGAAGTGGCCGTCGCCGGTGATCATGAAGGCGCGCGGCTGCGACTGCAGCAAAAACTGCTTGTAGGCCAGGCGCAAAGCGGCCGGGTCGCTGCCGCGGCCCAGCACGGGCAGCGCGGCTTCGTTGGCCAGATCGGCATGGCCCGAAGGCGTGGGCTCGCCGTTGGCGCCTATCACCACGCCCAGGTTCTTCAGGCGTTCGCGCCACAGCACGAGTTCGGCGTCGATGCGTTGGGGGAGCTCCATCACCAGCTGCGCGGGGTAAGCAAAGCCCAGGTTTTCGCCGCCGGGCGAGATGTTGATGGTGACGCCCATCAGGCGCGCCTCGGTATCAAACAGGCCGCCGCCGCTGGATCCGGATGAAATGGACGCCGAGGTCTGGATGGTGGGGAGCGTGCTGGTGGCGTTGGCGCGCAACGACGACACCAGGCCTTCGGACAGCGTGAGCTCCAGCCCGTGCGGGCTGCCGATGGCATAGGCCTTGGCGCCCACGCTCACGGTCGCGATCGGTGCAATGACGACAGTGGCCAGTGCCACGCCCGGCTCGGTCTGCAGCACGCACAGGTCGTGCTCGGGAACCGGGTCGCGCGTAATGCGGATGACGTTGACTTCGCGCTGCTGTTGCGTGAGCTTGATGATGATGGCCTTGGTCACCACATGGCAGGCCGTGACCAGCAGGCTGGGCGTGATGGCGACGGCACTGCCGATGCCGAACTGGTTGTTGCCGAGATCAGCCTTCACCGTCCACACGGCGGGGGCGGCGCGTTTGAAAATCTCTTCGGGCTCCAGCGCGAACACGCTGGAGCCCGCGGTGGCCAGGGCGGCAAGGGCGATCAGCAGGCGGGCAATCTTCATAAGCCAGTGTAGGGTGAGGTACCCGCTACCGGCTGTAGGCAGGCGCGCCGAAAAGAAGGTTTGCCTGCCCCGCCTTCAAGCTGCGTCAGGCAGCCGCGCGGCTCAGCTTCACAGCCGGGAAATCAACCGGCACCGCAAACGCCACATTGACGTAATTGGTGAAGAGGTTGAGCGCCACATGCGCGAGGATTTCCACGATCTGCTCGTCGTTAAAGCCGGCCTGGCGAACGGCCTGCACGTCGGCTTCAGACACATTGCCGCGTTCGTTCACCAGCTTGAGCGCAAACGCGAGCACTGCGGCGGTGGCCGGGTCTGCGGACTCACCGCGCTGCGCGGTGGCCAGGGCTTCGGCGCTGACGCCGGCCTTGCGGCCGAGCGCGGTGTGGGCGGCCAGGCAGTATTCGCAGGCGTTGCGGTCGGCGACCGCCACCGCGATCTGCTCACCGAGTTTGGCGCCGATGACACCGCCGCCCAGCGCACCGAACGAGCCCCACATGCTTTTGAGCGCGGCCGGTGAATTGGCGACGGCCTTGAACATATTGGGCGTGGCGCCCAGGGCTTGCGTTACCTGGTCGAGCAGAACCTTGCGGTCAGCGGAAGTGGCAGTGCGGTCTATCAATGGGATGCGTGACATGGTGGAGTCCTTGGGTTGCGTTGAAGAGGGGGAACATTTCGCGCGGCGGTGGCCAAAGCCCCCCGCTGCACAGGAAGCAGTTTCCCGCGATAATCAGGACTCATTGGATTGATTCGTCCACCAAATCATCCTTATCGTCCAAGCTCTACTTAACCCCCACCATGACCACGACCACCGAAGGACTGGACCGGCTTTCCGCCCTGATGGAGCGCTTTCGCGTGCGGGCTCACATGTTTCACAGCGGGCCGCTGTGCGGCGTCACGCATTTCACGCCCGAAGCCGGGCTGGGCTTTTTGCATGTGATGCGGCAAGGGACCATGGAGATAACACACCGTGCGGGCACGGGCGCGCCACGCCGGGTGGAGGTGACCGAGCCCAGCCTGGTGTTTTACCCACGGCCGCTGGCGCATGACTTTCACAATGCGCCGGTGGACGGCGCCGACTTCACCTGCGCCACGCTGGCGTTTGACGGCGGCGCCGGCCACCCGCTGGCGCGTGCGCTGCCCGCGCTGGTGGTGTTGCCGCTGGCGCGCGTGCAGGGGCTGGAGCACACGCTCGCACTGCTGTTTGCCGAGACCGAGCAGGTGCGTTGCGGCCAGCGCCTGCTGGCCGACAGGCTGTTTGAGGTGCTGTTGCTGCAATTGCTGCGCTGGCTGCTGGACCACCCCGAAGAAGACGGCGTGCCCGAAGGCCTGCTGGCCGGCCTGGGCGAGCCCCGGCTGGCGCGCGCGCTGGCCGCAGTGCATGAGCGCCCGGGCGAGGCCTGGAGCCTGGAGCGCATGGCGCAATCGGCCGGCATGTCGCGCAGCGCATTTGCGGTGCTGTTCAAGCAGAAGGTGGGGCAAACACCGGCGGACTACCTGGCGACGTGGCGGCTGGCGATTGCACAGGCCGAGCTGCGCGGCGGCCAATCCCTGAAGGCGATTGCCGCGCAGCTGGGTTATGCCAATGCGTCGGCGCTGTCGCGGCTTTTTGTGCAGAAGACGGGTGTGTCGCCGCGTCAATGGGCCAAGGCTGCGGTGTAGTGCGGGGCGGGTGCGGAATGCGGTCGCTACCAAAAAGATAGCTATTACCCAAGGCAGCACTTAGGCTAGAGGCCGATTTCTCTTAAATTTTGTGCGGCACAGCCAGCAGCACAAAGCCGCCTGCCAGCGCGAGGTTTTTGAAGAAATGCAGCAACTGATTGCGCAGCTCTTGCGGTGTGGCTTGCCAGAAGCCGTGCGCGATGAAGGCATCGACCAGTAAAAAAGCCGCAGCCGCCAGCGCGAGCCAGCGCACTTGCCAACCGAAGGCCAGCGCCAGGCCGGCGGCGACTTCGACCGCGCCTGTGGCGACGGCTGTGTAGTTGCGCAGCCGGGCGGACTCGATGAAGTGGGAAGCGCCCGGGCCGATGAAGGCCAGGGCCATGAGGATGCGGGCGAGGGCGAAGATGACAGCGGGTTGCATGGTGGAACTCCTGAAAGTCGATGTTGAAAAGGCATCACACGGCCCAGGTTCAACCCCTGGGCCGCGTGATAAAAGCCATCAAGCCGTGCGGCGCACCGTGGGCTTGAGCATGTCGGCGATGCCGATGCGGTGGGCGAATTCTTCGCGCACGCGTTCGGCCACCACGGTGACTTCAGCCGCGCCGTCGTCGATGAAGTCTGTCACCGAACGGAAGGGACGCGTGCCGGCGGGCAGGCCGACGATGCGGGTGATGTCGTCGGCCACGGCCTGCGGGTCGGCGTGGTCGGGGCTCAGGGCCGAGAGGCGCTCGCCGACTTTGTCCATCACGCCGTCGTAGCGGGCGTAGGCGGCAGTAGTCGCCTCATCAGCGGGCTTGCCGGCGCTGGGGAAGTGGGCCGTGCCTTTGGTGAAGGCGCCGGGCACGACGATGGAGGTTTCGATGCCGAAGCGGGCGAGCTCGTACGACATCGTCACGGCCATCGAATCCATCGCGGCCTTGGCGGCGGCATAAGGGCCGAGGAAAGGCGGGAAGCCGCCGCGCACCGTGCTGCTGCTGACCCACAGCACCAGGCCGGCTTCGGCCTTGCGCATCACCGGCAACGCGGCGCGGTTCACGCGCTGGCTGCCCAGGAAGTTGGTGTCCAGCACCTTGATGATTTCTTCCGGCGTATAGGCCTCGGCAGGGCCGACGACCAGGTGGCCGGCGTTGTGCACGATGACATCCAGCCGGCCCTGCTCGGCCATGATGTGCGCCACGGCAGCGTCGGCGGAAGGCTGCGAGAGCACGTCAAGCTCAACGGCGCGCAAGTCGAAGCCGTTGGCAAAACTCCAGTCGCGCAGCTCACGGACCTTGGGTGCGTTGCGGCCTGCGATGTCGCGCATGCTGGCGTAAACAGTGTGGCCCGCTTGTGCGAGTGAACGGACGGTGAGGTGGCCGATGCCGGTGGATGCGCCGGTGACGAGGATGACGGATTTCATGATGTGTGTCTTTCTGAAGAGGATGGAAAGGGGTTGAAAAAGAGTTGTTGATTCGTTAGTGAAAGTGCGTGCGCTTAAACCACGCCGCCATTGGCGCGGAGCGTCTGGCCGTTCACCCAGCCGGCGTTGTCGCTGACCAGGAAGGCCACCGCACTGGCGATGTCTTCAGGCGTGCCCAGGCGTTCGAGCGGCGCCATCTTCGACATGCGCTCAATCGTCTCGGGCGTCTTGCCGTTGAGGAACAGCGCGGTGGCCGTTGGGCCGGGGGCAATCGCGTTGACGCGGATGTTTTTGCCGCGCAGCTCTTTGGCCATGATGTTGGTGAAGGTTTCCACTGCGCTCTTGGTGGCGCCGTAGACCGCGTAGCCGGGCAGGGCCAGGCCGATCACACTGGTCGAGAAATTGACGATGCGGCCGCCGGACTGCAGGCGCGTGGCGGCTTCACGCAGGGTGTTGAAAGTGCCTTTGACGTTGACGGCAAAGAGGCGGTCAAAGGTGTCGTCGTCGGTGTCGGCCAGTGCCGGCAGCGTGGGCGGCATGATGCCGGCGTTGTTGATCAGCACATCGACGCGGCCGAAGGCCTTGATGCTCTCGTCAAACAACTGCTTCACGGCGGCTGAGCTGGCCACATCGGCCTGCACGGCTACGGCTTTGCCGCCGGCGGAGGTGATGGACTGCACCACGGCCTGGGCTTCATCGGCCTGGCCGGCGTAGTTGACGACGACGGCGTAGCCTTCTTGAGCCAGGCGCTGGGCGATGGCGGCGCCGATGCCGCGCGAGGCGCCGGTGACGATGGCGGTTTGGGTAACGGGGTTTGCTGAAGCGGTCATTTGGAACTCCTGATGGTTAAAAGTGGGTTGGCTCTGACCGCCCGGGGCGCTTCGTGTGTTGCGCGCTTTTGGTGAGTCAGTGAAGGTATTGTTCTATTCAATTCACATACGATAAATACCTTAAACTTGCCATCACTGTTCAATAAACACCAACAATTGGATTGCGCCAAATGGACCGCTTTAGCTCAATGCAGCTCTTTACCCGCATCGTCGAGCTGGGCAGCTTCACGAAGGCAGCCGACGACCTGCTGCTGCCGCGCGCCACGGTGACGCATGCGGTGCAGCAGCTTGAAAAGCGCCTGGGCGCGCGGTTGCTGCACCGCACGACACGGCATGTGAGCCCTACGCAGGACGGCGCGGCGTATTACGAGCGCTGCCTGCGCCTGTTGACCGACCTGGAAGAGGCCGAGTCGGCCTTCGTCAACACAGGCAGCAAACCCCGCGGCAAGCTGCGGGTGGATTTGCACGGCACGCTGGCCAAGCACTTTTTGCTGCCGGTGATCGGCGATTTTTTTGAGCGCTACCCGGACATCGAACTCGAGATCGGCATGGGCGACCGGCTGGTGGACCTGGTGCGCGAGGGCGTGGACTGCGTGCTGCGCGTGGGCGAGCTGGCCGAATCGAGCATGGTGGGGCGGCGTGTGGCGCTGCTCGAACAGGTGACTTGCGCGAGCCGCGAATACCTGGAAAAACACGGCACGCCCGACACCGTGGAAGCGCTGCGCGGGCACCGCGCCGTGAACTTCCTCTCAAGCCGCACCGGCAAGGCCCTGCCCTTTGACTTCATCGTGGACGGCGCCGCGCGCCAGGTGCATCTCAAGGGCTCTGTCGCGGTGACGGATGCCGACGCCTACAAGGTCTGCTGCGCTGCGCACCTGGGCTTCATCCAGGTGCCGCGCTACCACCTGGCCGGGCAGCTGGAGGCAGGCACGCTGGTCGAAGTGCTGCAGGCCTTCCGGCCCGCGCCTATGCCAGTGTCGGTGCTGTACCCGCACCACCGCCAGCTGTCGCCGCGCGTGCGGGTGTTTGTGGACTGGGTGGCGGATGTGATGGCTAGAAGGGCCCCCACGGTCGCTCACTTCGTGTAGCTTCCTGCCCCCCGAGGGGGCCGCCCGCCTGCGGCCCGGCAAAGCCGGTTCCGCGGCTCAGACTTGCAGCCCCCACGGTCGTGCACTTCGTGTCACTTCTTGCCCCCCGAGGGGGAACAGGCTACACGCAGTGAGACTGGACGGGGGTGGTTATAGATGACTAAGGCGCTGGCCGGGGTGCGCCGGCCACCGGCAATGCATAAGCCCGCACATAGTCGCCTGCGCGCGTGCCCAGCGAGCCGTGGCCGCCGGCCACCACCAGCACAAACTGCCGGCCGTCGGCGACGGCGTAGCTCATGGGCGTGGCCTGGCCGCCTGCGGGCAGGCGTGATTTCCAGATTTCGTTGCCGTTGTTGACGTCGTAGGCGCGCAAATAGTCGTCCAGCGTGCCGGAGAGGAAAGCCACACCGCCGGCCGTGGTGAGCGGGCCGCCCAGGCTGGGCACGCCCATGCGAAACGGCAGCGGCAGGGGCGACAGGTCACGCACGGTGCCGTTCTTGTGCTTCCAGGCGATGGCGCCGGTGGTGAGGTCGGCACCCGCCACATAGCCCCAGGGCGGCGCCTGGCAGGGAATGCCCAGCGGCGACAAAAAAGCGCTGAGCTTGACGGCAAAGGGTGCGCCGAAATTCTCATTGAGTGACGGCAAGCTGCCCTCGGGCCGCTGCTTGCCTTGCACCATCAACGTGCTGTCGTCGGGACGGGGCACGAGCTTTGAGACAAACGCCAGGTAGGTGGGTGTGGTGAAAGCCATCTGCCGCACCGGGTCGACCGCCACGCCGCCCCAATTGAAAACGCCAAAGTTGCCGGGATACACCAGCGTGCCCTGCGTCGACGGCGGCGTGAAGCGGCCTTCATAGCGCAGGCGGTGAAAGGCGATGCGGCAATACAGCTGGTCGAACATGGTGGCGCCCCACATGTCGCGGTCGGTCAACGGCGGCGGGTCAAAAGACAGCGCCGACTTCGGCTGGGTGGGCGCGGCCTGATCACCCTGCGCAGCGCCTTGCGGTGCGGCGACTTCAGTGACCGGCAACAGCGGCGCGCCGGTGCGGCGGTCCAGCACAAAAATTTCGCCTTGCTTGGTGGGCTGCACCAGCGCGGGCACTTTTTCGCCCTTGATGGTGATATCCAGCAGGCTGGGCTGGGCCGGCACGTCGTAGTCCCAGAGGTCGTGGTGCACGGTCTGGAAATTCCAGCGCACCTTGCCGGTGGCCAGGTCCAGCGCGACGACGGAGGACGAGTAGGTTTCTACCGCCGGGCTGCGCTGGCCGCCCCACTGGTCGGGCGGCTGGTTGCCCAGCGGCACATAGACCATGCCCAGCGCTTCATCAACGCTGGAGATAGACCAGCTGTTGGGCGAGTTGGGTGTGTAGACCTGGCCGGGTGCAAGCGGTGCGCTGCTGTTGGGTTGCCCCGAATCCCAGGCCCAGACCAGCGTGCCGCTGTTGATGTCATAGGCGCGGATGACGCCGGACTGCTCTTTGGTGGACACGTTGTCGAGCACGGTGCCGCCCACGATGATGAGCTTTGACGTCACCACCACGGGCGAGGTGGAGTAGTAGGCGCCGGGTTTGACGTTGGGCATGCCGGCCCAGAGATCGACCTGCCCCTTGCCGCCGCCAAATGATGCGCAGAGCTTTCCGGTGTCGGGGTTGAGCGCGATCACGCGGCCGTCTGCTGTCGGCATGAAGAGTTTGGCCGTGCAGCCGTCGGCGGTGACCGGCGCGGGAGTGGGAACGGTGGGCACGACGGATGGTGGCTGGTAAGACAGGCCGCGGCAGGTGAGATGCTGCAGCGCCAGCTTGCTCTGGATCTGCGGGTCAAAACGCCAGACTTCTGTGCCGTTGGTGGCGTCGAGCGCAATCACCGACTGGTGCGGCGTGCAGAAGAAAAGCCGGTTGCCGACCTTGAGCGGCGTGACTTCAAAAGTGATTTCCTGCGGATCGCCAGCTTGGCCCCGCATGTCGCCGGTGCGGTACTGCCAGGCCATCTCCAGGCTTTTCACGTTGTCGGGCGTGATCTGCCCCAGGGGCGAGTAACGCTGGCCGTGGCCGGTGCGGCCATAGGCGTGCCATTCACCGGGCGGCACGCCGTCGGCCGGCGCTGCCGCGCTGGCGCCCATGGGCGCCAGGGGCTGCAGGCCCACCAGGCGGTTGTCGTCATGAAACCAGGTGACGACCGCTACGACAAAAAAGACGCCCAACGAACTGCCCAACGCCCAGCGCCCGCCGCGCACGCCAAAAAGGCCTTCATGGCCGATGGAATCGATAGGCCAGGTGCGGGCGATCCGGGGCGTCATCAGCAAAAGCCCGATGACAAACACCACGCCGCCGCGCGCCGCCAGCGGCCACCAGTCAAGCCCGGCCTCCCACAGCGCCCAGGCCAGTGTGCCGCCGACCAGCAGGGCGAAGATCCACAGCCCGGCCGGGCTGCGGCGCGCCAGCAGCACGCCCGCCAGCACAAAGCCCAGCCCCGCGAGCAGGTAGTAGGAAGAGCCGCCCAGCACGACGAGCCAGAACCCGGCAAGCAGCAAGGGCACGCCGAGTACGAGCAGGACAAGGCCCGCGGCCCAGGCGGTGCGGCGCTTGAGGGGGTCGACAAGCTCGAGGGCAGGATTGGAAGGGGCGGGGTTGTAAGACGGCATTTTTGTTCTTTGAATCATGCGGTTCAGCCAGGGACCCCGCATTGAAGAGCTGGAAGAAACACAGCGGCTGACAAACCAATCTAGACCGCGCGTGCCACCCCAGGCGTCAGCGGGCAGCTGAAAGGGTTGTAGGAGTGCCGGGGGGCTGTTGCCGGCGCTGGCAGTCCGCGTTTCTGGGCCTTGTGCAGGGCGGATTCCTACATGGGACGCCGTAAATTCCCGGCTTGGAGCGCACGCGGCAAAGGCGATCTTGAGGAGTCGGCGGTGTGCTGCGCGTCCCGTGCGCAGACACCGCATTTCGTATTCACTGTTCTCCAAGGAGCCTTCCCATGCCATCGAAAACCCCCTCGAAACTTCGCGCCAGCGGCCTGGCGCTTGCCGCGCTGGCGGCGTTAACGCTGTCTGCCGCGCCCGCCGTCTGGGCGCAAACCAGCCCCACACCCGCGCCCTCCGCCACCAAGTCCGAGGACGATTCCAAACTGGACCGCAGCGACCGCAAGATGCTGCAAGACCTGGCGCAAGGCAATATGGCCGAGGTCGACGCCGGCAAGATGGCGCTGGAGAAATCGCAAAGCGCCGACGTGAAAAAATTCGCGCAGCAGATGGTGGACGACCACGGCTCGGCCCTGGCCGATGTGCAGGCTCTGGCGCGGGCCAAGAACGTGACGCTCCCGGACGGCGCGGGCGCCATGGCCAAGACCAAGGCCACCGCGCTGAAGGCGCTCTCGGGCAACTTGTTTGACAAGGAGTACGCCAAGCGCTCGGGCGTGGGCGACCATGAGAGCACCGTGAAGCTGCTGCAAAAGATGCAGAAGGACGGCAAGGACGCCGACCTCAAGGCATTGGCCGGCAAGATGCTGCCGGCGGTGGAACACCATCTGGAAATGGCCAGGGAACTGGCGGCCTCCGCCTCCGCCGCCAAGTCTTGAGCGCAACCGCGCCAGTCTATTTGCGGCGCCGCACTTTGGGGGCCGGCGTCAGCTCATGCGGTTCCAGGAAAAACTGCGTGTTGCCCACCAGCCGCTCGACGGCTAGATCGATGAACGCTCGCGCGCGCGCCGGCTGCGCGCTGCGGCTGCCGTAATACACATGCAAACCGAGATGTTCAGTGACGTGCTGAGTCAGCAGCGGCACGAGCTTGCCCGCGCGCACCAGCGGCGCGGCGGTGACACCGATGAGCTGGCCCACCACCTGGCCGGCCACCACCGCGCGGGCTTCGAGGTCCACGTCGTTGGTCAGAAAAGATGACGCGATGCTGCGGCCGACGACTTCTTCACCCACCTTGAATTCCCAGGGCATGGTCTTGCCGCTGCCTGTGTGGTGAAAGCCGCTGCAGCGGTGATGGGCCAGCTCGTCGATCGTCTGCGGCGCGCCGTGCTGCGCGATGTAGGCAGGGGAGGCACAGACGATGAGCTGCAGCGGCATGATGCGCCGCGAGATGACGCCGCCTTCGGGTGGCGAGCCGGCGCGAAAGCCGACGTCGACGCGGTCTTCGACCCAGTTGCCGATGCGGTCGTCCATCTGGATGTCGGGGTCCACCTGCGGATGGCGGCGGCAATATTCTTCAAGCACCGGCCACAACACCTCCAGCATGATGGAGCGCGGCGCCGCGATGCGCAGCGGCCCGGCGATGTCTTCGCGGGCGCGGCGTGCGCCGTGCAGGGCGCGCTGCAGGGTGGTGAGCCCCGGCTGCGCGGCCTGCAGGAATTGCTCACCCTCTTCGGTCAGGCTCAGGCTGCGGGTGGTGCGGTGAAAGAGGCGCACGCCCAGATGTTGCTCGAGCTGCACCAGCGCCTGGCTGGCGGCCTGCGGTGTGATGGCCTGCGCGGCGGCGGCCTGGCGCAGGCTGCCCAGTTCGGCGGCTTTGACGAAGGTGGAAACGGCGCGCAGTTCGTTAAAGGCCATGGCGGTTCCAAATTGTCATGATTTACTTGATTATGAACTCACCGATTGCCATCTATTCAACACGCAATCGAAAACCTACATTGCCCTCCTCCGCAACATTTTTTCAAAGGGCAAGACCATGAATGCAGTAACGGCGAAAGCTGATTTCAAACGTATCTGGATGATCACCGGCGCGGCGCGCGGCATTGGCGCCCGCATCGCCGAAGCGGCGCTGGCACACGGCGACGCGGTGGTGGCCACCTCGCGCGATGCCGCTTCGGTGCAGAAGAGATTTCCCGTCAGCGATGCGCTGCTGGCGCTGCCGCTGGACGTGACCGACGAGGAGCAGGCCGCTGCCGCCGCGCAAGCCGCCCTGGCGCGTTTTGGCCGCATCGACGTGCTGGTCAACAACGCGGGTTACGGCCTGCTGGGCGCGGTGGAAGAGGCCACGGCCGACGAAGTGCGCCGCTTGTATGAAACCAATGTGTTCGGCCTGCTCAACGTGACGCGCGCAGTGCTGCCTTCGATGCGCGCACGCCGCAGCGGCCATGTGATCAACATCTCGTCGCTGGGCGGCTACCAATCGGCCCCGGGCTTCGGGGTGTATTGCTCGACCAAGTTCGCGGTGGAGGGCCTGACTGAGGCGCTGCACGGCGAACTCGCGCCGCTGGGCATTCATGTGACGACGGTGGAGCCGGGTTACTTCCGCACCGAGTTCCTCGAAAGCAATTCACTGGTGGTGTCGCCGCGCATCATGGACGACTACGCCGCCAGCGCGGGCAAGGTGCGCCTGGCCGCCACGCAGATCAGCCTCAACCAGCCGGGCGACCCCTTGCGGCTGGCGCAGGCGATGCTGACGCTGGTGGAATCAAGCGCGCCGCCGCTGCGCCTGGCAATGGGCACCGACACGCTGCAGACGATTGCAGACAAGCACGCGTTTGTCGAGGCCGAGCTGAAGGCATGGAAGGCGCTGTCGGCTTCGACAGACTTTCCAAAGGAAGCGCTGGCTGCGTGAGCTGCCGTGCAGGGATAAAAATGGGCCTCTTGTTGAGGCCTTTTTTTGCGCGCAAGATTTGCGGCCTGCGATCAGGCCGCGCAGGGTTCGAGTTTTTTCACCGGCCACAAACGCACCACCAACGCAGCTACACCCGACACCGCCGCCATCACGCACACGCCTTGCCAGCCGTACTGCGCCAGCACCACGCTGCCCAGCCACGCGCCGCTGGCCATGCCGGTGAACATGCCGATAAACAGCACCGCATTGAGCCGGCTGCGCGCGGCGGGCTCGATGCCGTAGATGATGGTCTGGTGCGCGATCAGCGTGGCTTGCGCGCCCAGGTCAAACACCACGGCGCCCAGCGCGATGAGCCACAGCTGGCCGGGTCCGAACGCCATGGCGATAAAGGCGGCGGCTACCAAGGCGGCGCCCAGGCGGGTAACGACTTCGGGCCCGCGGCTGTCCGCGATGCGGCCGGCCAGCGGCGCCGCCAGCGCGCCGGCGGCGCCCGCCAGGCCGAAGGCGCCCGCCGCGCTGCTGCCCAGGTTGAAGGGCGCGGCGTGCAGCATGATGGCCAGCGTGGACCAGAAGGCGCTGAAGCCGATGCTGATGAGGCCTTGCGCAACGGCCGCGCGGCGCAGCGCGCCGTGGCGCTTCCACAGTGTGGCCAGCGAACCCAGCAGCGCCAGATAAGGCAGCTGCGTGGTCGCCGCAAAACGCGGCAGGCGCCGCCACACGGCCACGCCCAGCAGCGCGATACTGACGGCTGCGGCCACAAACATGCTGCGCCAGCCGAGCTGGTCGGCCACGACACCGGCCACCACGCGCGACAGCAAGATGCCCAGCAGCAGGCCGGTCATCACGGTGCCGACGGTTTTGCCGCGCTGCGATTCGGGAGCGAGCGTGGCGGCGGCCGGCACGATGTCTTGCGCGAGCGTGGCCGACAACCCGATGGACAGGCTGGCCAACGCGAGCACCGTCACCGAAGGCGCGCTGGCGGCCAACAACAATGCCAGTACCAATGCAACGGCTTTGCCCAGGATGATGCGGCGGCGGTCATAGCGGTCGCCCAGCGGCGCGAGCAAGCCTATGCCCAGCGCATAACCGAGCGTGGTCATGGTGGGCACCAGGCCGATGGCGGCAGGTGTTGCGTTGAATTCACCAGCCAGCAGCGCCAGCATGGGCTGGCTGTAATAGAGCGAGGCCACGGCCAGGCCGGCGCCTGTGGCGAGCAGAAGAATCAGGGAGAAGGGCAGACCCGGCCCGATTTGGTCATGCGTAGGGGTGCTTGAAGTCATGTGGAGATTCCAGGGTTTGAGACAGGACGCGAGTATGCGGGGCGGGTTTTGTGCTGTGAAGGCGGCTGTTGGGCACAATGGTCATACGCAGTACGCATACAAGAATGGACGCCCACCATGAAAACCGCCCCAGACCGGATCGAGCTGATGCAGACCTTTGTGCGCATCGTGGAGGCGGGCAGCCTGTCTGCCGCGGCCGCGCAGATGAACGCCACGCAGCCCACGGTGAGCCGGCGCCTGCAGGCGCTGGAGCGGTCGCTGGGGCTCAAGCTGCTGCAGCGCTCAACCCATGCGATGAAGCTCACCGAAGACGGCGAGCGCTGCTTTGCCCGCGCCAAGGAGTTGCTGGGCAACTGGGATGCCTTTGAGGCCGACCTGCGCGGCCCGAAAGATGTGCCCGAGGGCACGCTGCGGGTGGTGGTGCCGCACGCGCTGGGCCAACAGCGGCTGGTGGGGCCGCTCGTTGACTATTTGCGGCGCCACGAACGCGTGACGGTGGAGTGGTTGCTGCATGACGGCACGCCCGACTTCATCGCCCAGGGCATCGACTGCGCCGTGCATGTGGGCGCGGTGGAAGATCCTTCGCTGGTGGCGGTGAAGATCGCCGAGGTGCGGCGCATTGTGGTGGCCGCGCCTTCGCTGCTGCAAGGCAAGCCGCTGCCGAAGCATCCGGCCGAACTGCAGGCGCTGCCGTGGCTGGCGCTGCAGACCTTCTACCGCAGCGAGGTGACGCTGATTCATCACGGCAGCAAAGACGGCGACCGCGGCGAAGAGCATCGCTTTCCCATACAGCCGCGCCTGGGCACCGACAGCCTTTTTGCGCTGCGCAACGCCACGCTGCTGGGCCTGGGCGCGAGCATCGCCTCGACCTGGCTGGTGGCTGACGACGTGGCTGACGGGCGGCTGCTGCACCTGGCGCCCGAGTGGTGCGCGTCGCCCTTGCCGGTCTATCTGGTGTACCCGTATTCGAATTTTTACCCGGCCAAGTTGCGCCGCTTTGTGGAGGCGCTGCGGGAGGGACTGCCCACGGGCATGGGCTTGCCTACGCGCGAGGCGCCTTGATGACCGCTCTGAAGTTCTCAGCAATTTGCTACTAATTCAGGAGCAGATAGTCCACGTCACGCATGGGCTAGAGCCAGTTTTGGCCCTTATGTTCTGCGGGCGGCCTACAAGCCTTTTTCGACCATGCCAATCAGGCGGTCACCGATTTGCAGCATCTGCGGGCCCAGGACCGGACCCAGCGGGCCGTCGATGACCAGCATGGCCAGGCCGTGCACCGCCGACCATGCCAGGAACTCGGCGCCGGGGCGGCGTTCGGGCGGCAGCACCCCGGCACTCACCAGCTTGTCGAGGGCAGCGCCCAGCAGTTCAAACGGGTCGAGGCCGCTCTGCCCTTTGCGATCGGTGCCCGCCGGCATGCCCTCAGCCCTTTCCTTCAAGTCGTCCGAGGGGCCAAAAGCCGTGCGGAACAACCCGCTCTCGGCCTGCGCAAAACGCAGGTAGCCGGCACCCACCGCGCGCACGTTGGCGCGGGCAAATTCGGCGGGCGGTAAATCGGGCGGTATCGCGGCCAGCTCGGCCTCCATGGCGCGGGCCACGGCCGCCAGCGCAGCGGAGCGAACCGAATAGAGCAAAGCCTGGCGGCTGTCGAAATGCCGGTAGGCCGCATTGGGCGCCACGCCCGCGCGCCGGGTGGCTTCGCGCAGCACCACCGCCTCAGGGCCGCCGGCACGGGCGAGCTCCACACCGGCTTCCAGCAGGGCGCGCCGCAGGTCCCCGTGACGGTAAGTACTGCGGGGTGGCGGGGGCTGGGGCGCGCTCGACATGGCTTGTTACGTATTTATGTGGACAGTGTTCATTATCTTTGTTATTCTTTTGTGGACGGTGTACACAATACTGCTGATTGGGTCACCGCGCAAGTCCTCAAAAAGCTTTTTGGGACCCGTTTCAAGCCCTTTCAACCTGTCACACCATTTCATTTCCAGGAGCCGGATCATGCAGAAAATCACCCCTTTCCTCTGGTTTAACGACCAGGCCGAGGAAGCCATGAACTTTTATGTCTCGATCTTCAAGAATTCGAAGATCACCATGCTCAGGCGCTACGGCAAGGAAGGCCCGGGGCCCGAAGGTTCGGTCATGACCGGCACTTTCCTGCTGGAAGGCCAGGAGTTCATGGCGCTCAACGGCGGCCCGCATTTCAAGTTCACGCCGGCGATTTCGCTGTTTGTGGACTGCAAGACGCAGGCCGAAGTAGACGAGCTGTGGGACAAGCTCTCGGCCGGCGGTGCGCCCAACCAATGCGGCTGGGTGCAAGACAAGTTCGGCCTGTCATGGCAGATCATCCCCACCGCGCTTGGTGAATTGCTGGGCGACAAGAACCCGGCCAAGTCGGGCGCGGTGATGAAAGCCATGCTGGGCATGCACAAGATCAGCATCAAGGGCCTGCAAGAGGCCTACGACAGGGCTTGAGACGGCTTGCAACCGCGCCATTCAATTCAACTTGATCCAAGGCATCCCATGGCAACCCAAATCTACGTGAACATGCCCGTCAAAAACCTGGAGAGGTCCATGACGTTCTTCAAGGCTCTCGGCTTCAATTTCAACCCACAGTTCACCAACGGGCAAGGCGCCTGCATGGTTGTGAGCGAAGACATCTACGTCATGCTGCTGATTGAAAGTTTTTTCAAGACCTTCACACCCAACCCCATCTGCGATGCAAGGAAAAGCACGGAAATGCTCGTGTGCCTTTCGAGGGACAGCCGTGAGGCAGTGGACGCGCTGGTGGGCAAGGCCGTGACCGCAGGTGCCGCCACCCCCAACAGGCCGCAGGACAGCGGCTTCATGTACGGCCACGGCTTTCAGGACCTGGACGGCCATCTCTGGGAAGTCGTTTACATGAACACGGAAGCCTTCGCCGCGCAAGCGGGCTGAAGCGCCGGCGCCGTCATACGCAGGGAGACCACAATGACCACGTCCACCATCACCCCAGCCGCGCTCGTACGCCGCTATTTCTCGGCGTACGAAACAAAGGACCGGCAAGTCCTCGAGGACATGCTGGATGAGCGCTTCACCTTCAGCAGCCCGCTGGACGACCGCATCAGCCGCGCCGCCTACTTTGCACGCTGCTGGCCCAACAGCCAGACGCTGCGCCGCTTCACGGTAGAGAAAATTTTTGAGCAGGGCGACGAGGCCTTCATACGGTATGAGGCCGAAAGCACCACCGGCAAAAAATTCCGCAACACGGAATGGTTCCGTTTTGAGAATGGCCGGCTGATGGAAGTGCAGGTGTACTTCGGCCGCGACACGCGGCCGGCCCTGCCCGCTACTGCTGCTTCACGTGCTGCTTCGGCTGCGCCCGCGCGCCGCGCCGAATGGCCGGCAACGGCCGCACTGTTCCCGCGCTGAATCACTCACCCACCCATCCATCCACCACGAAAAGGAATCATCATGCTAGTTCAGTCCTATCTCTTTTTTAACGGCCGCTGCGAAGAGGCCATCGAGTTCTATCGCAAGACGCTTGGCGCGCAAGTCACGATGATGATGCGCTTCAAGGAAAACCCCGAAACCATGACCGACGGCTGCGGCCCCGGCGGCGGCCCGGCCCCCGACCCCAACAGCGTCATGCACGCCAGCTTCAAGATCGGCGACACGGAGCTCATGGCCTCCGACGGCATGGGCGGCGGCAAGGCCGAGTTCAAGGGCATCTCGCTGTCCCTCACCGCACCCAGCGACGCCGAAGCCAAGCGCCTTTTTAACGCCCTGGCCGATGGCGGCAAAGTCGAAATGCCGATGGCCAAGACCTTCTTCGCGTCGTCTTTCGGCGTGGTGGCCGACCGCTTCGGCGTGTCGTGGATGGTGATCAAGCCCTTGCCCATGCCTTGATTCGGCAGAGCACACGCCACATCGCATGCAATACCTGCTCATCATCTGCCACGACGCGGCCTTCGCGCCAACACCGGCGCTGGTCGCCGAAATAGGCGCCTGGGTCAGGGACATGCAGGGCCGCGGCATCCTCCAGCACGGCAACCCGCTCCGCCCGCCTGCAGAAGCAACCACCGTGCGGGTGCGCAAGGGCAAGGTGGTGCTGACCGACGGCCCTTTCACCGACAGCGCGGAAAAAATGGCGGCCTACGGGCTGATTGAATGCGCCAACGCGCAGCAAGCCGTCGACATCGCCGCCAGCCACCCCATGGCCCGCGCGGCGACGATTGAAGTCAGGCCGGTGTGGTCCGACCTGCCACGCATGGCGGCCTGAAAACCCACAGAAGGAATCCCGTATGAAGCTCTATTACTCCGACACGCTGAACCCGCGCAAGGTGTGCGCCCTGGCGCAGCACCTGCAATCGCCGGTGGAATTCATCTGGGTGGAGCTGGGCAAGGGCGAGCACCGCACGCCGCAGTTCTGCGCGATGAATCCGAACGCGAAGGTGCCCGTGCTGGTCGACGGTGACCTGGCGCTGTGGGAATCGAACGCGATCATGTGCCACCTGGCCGAGAAAGCCGGCTCGGACCTCTGGCCCCAGGACGCGCGCCGCATCGAGGTGATGCGCTGGCTGATGTGGGATGCGACCGAGTTTGCGCCGCTGGCCAGCGTGTTTTATTTCGAGCACATCATCAAGCCGCGTTTTGGCATCGGCGAGCCCGACGTGGCGGAGACCGACAAGGCGACGCCGGGCTTTGAGCGCTACGCCAAGGTGCTGGACGCGCACCTGAAAGGGCGCAGCTACCTGGTGGGCGATGCGCTGAGCGTGGCGGATTTTGCGGTGGCCATCACGCTACCCTACGCAGAAAAGACCGGGCTGCCGCTGGACAACTTTCCCGAAATTCGCCGCTGGCATGGCAGACTGAACGAGCTGGCGGCCTGGCGCGAACCCTTTCCTGCATTGCAGGCCGCAACGGCCGCATGATCCTGCGCTGAAAGGCGAAGACCGGCAACCGCCTGGCGCCCGCCGGTCCTGAAAACCCTTGTCCCGGCTTTTTCACCGGCGCTCTATAGAATGATCCGGGCCTCTTCTGGTACCGCTTCTGGTATCGCCTTCACATCAGGATGCCGCGTGCAACCCATTATTTCCATCCAGCAACTGAGCAAAACCTACGCCTCGGGTTTTCAGGCGCTCAAGTCAGTGAACCTGGACATCCAGCGCGGCGAGATACTCGCGCTGCTCGGCCCCAACGGCGCGGGCAAGACGACCTTGATCAACATCGTCTGCGGCATCGTCACCCCCAGCTCGGGCACGGTGACTGCCGACGGGCACGACATTGTTCGTGACTACCGCGCCGCGCGCGCCAAGATCGGCCTGGTACCGCAGGAGCTTTCAACCGACGCCTTCGAAACCGTCTGGTCCACGGTGAGCTTCAGCCGGGGCCTGTACGGCAAGCCGCCCAGCCCGGCCTACATTGAGAAAGTGCTGCGCGACCTGTCGCTGTGGGACAAGAAGGACAGCAAGATCATGACCCTCTCCGGCGGCATGAAGCGCCGGGTCTTGATTGCCAAAGCCTTGTCGCACGAGCCGAGCATCCTGTTCCTGGATGAGCCCAGCGCGGGCGTCGATGTCGAGCTGCGCAAAGGCATGTGGCAAATGGTGCGGGACCTGCGGGGCAGCGGCGTCACCATCATCCTGACCACGCACTACATCGAGGAAGCCGAGGAGATGGCCGACCGCATCGGCGTCATCAACAAGGGCGAGCTGATACTTGTCGAAGACAAAACCGTACTGATGCGAAAGCTTGGCAAGAAGCAGTTGAGCCTGCAGCTGCAAACACCGCTGCAAAGCATTCCGGATGCGCTGGCAGGGTTGCCGCTTGAGCTGGCCAGGGAGGGCCACACCCTGGTCTACACCTTCGACACGCAGACCGAGGACACTGGTATCGCGCCCTTGCTCAAGCAACTGGCCGAGCTCGGCATTGACTTCAAGGATTTGCATTCGAGCGAGAGTTCGCTCGAAGACATTTTTGTGAGCCTGGTGCATGCCGACAAACCCGCCACGCAAAAGGAGGCCGCATGAACTGGCACGCTATCCGCGCGATCTATCGCTTTGAAATGGCGCGCACCTTCCGCACGCTGACGCAGTCCATCGCCTCGCCGGTGATTTCGACCTCCCTGTACTTCGTGGTGTTTGGCGCGGCCATCGGTTCACGCATGGGCGACATCGACGGCATTCGTTATGGCGCCTTCATCATCCCCGGCCTCATCATGCTGTCGCTGCTCAACGAAAGCATCTCCAACGCCGCCTTCGGCATCTACATGCCGAAATGGTCGGGCACGATTTACGAGCTGCTGTCGGCGCCGGTATCGTCCATGGAGGTGGTGATGGGCTACGTGGGAGCGGCGGCAAGCAAATCCGTTTTGCTGGGCCTGCTGATCCTGGCGACGGCGCGCCTGTTTGTGCCGTACAGCATTGCGCACCCCTTCTGGATGCTGTGCTTTTTGCTGCTGACGGCGCTGACCTTCAGCCTGTTCGGTTTCATCATCGGACTGTGGGCGGACAACTTCCAGAAACTGCAGGTCGTGCCGATGATGGTGGTGACGCCGCTGACGTTTCTGGGCGGCGCGTTTTATTCCATCAACATGCTGCCGCCGCTGTGGCAAAAAATCGCCTTGTTCAACCCGGTGGTTTACCTGATCAGCGGATTCCGCTGGAGCTTTTACGGCGTGGCCGATGTCAATGTGGGCATCAGCGTGGCGGCGATTCTGGGCTTCCTGGCGCTGTGCCTGGGCGCGGTGTGGTGGATCTTCCGCACCGGCTGGAAACTGAAGGCCTGAATGAATGCCTGAGGGTTGAGCCGGGCGGTGAAGCTTGAAAGAGCGGCGTTCAAGCTCATATACCTTCTTTGAAAGTTTCACGCCAGAAAGGCCGCTTCATGCCTGCGAACCTCGCCGCCAGCTCCGTCGCCCACCCAGTCCTTCAGGTCAAGCCGCTCGGCTTTCCGTGGGCCACCATCGACCCGTTTCTCTTTTGCGTCTACCACGACGATGCCTACCCGCGCGCTAACGCACAGATGGGCCCCGACGCCTCGCTGGCCGGCCGGGACATCGGCCAGGACTTTGCGCGCAAGGACGGCTGGAGCATGTACCATGGCAGTACGGTGCCGGGTTTTCCGGCGCACCCGCACCGCGGCTTTGAAACCGTGACCATTGTGCGCAAGGGCCTGATCGACCATTCCGACTCGCTGGGCGCCACTGCGCGTTTTGGCCGCGGCGATGTGCAGTGGCTCACGGCCGGCAAGGGCATCGTGCATTCCGAAATGTTTCCGCTGCTGGATGCGCAAAACCCCAACCCACTGGAGCTGTTCCAGATCTGGCTGAACCTGCCGGCGGCCGGCAAGATGAGCGAGCCGCACTTCACCATGTTCTGGTCGCAGGACATTCCGCAGCTGAGCGTGAAAGACGCTGACGGCCGCATCACTGACGTGGCCGTCATTGCCGGCCGCATGCAGGGCGCTGACGCAGCGCCACTGGCGCCGCCGCCTGATTCGTGGGCGGCGCAGGCCGATGCCGATGTGGCGATCTGGACGGTACGCATGGCGCCCGGCGCACGCTGGACACTGCCTGCCGCGACAAGAGACGGTACGCGGCGCCAGCTGTATTTCTTCAAGGGCCTCAGCGCCACAGTAGGCGGAAAGGCCGTGGAGGCCGGCAGCGCCATCGAGTTGCGCACGGGTATGGACGCGGAACTGGTCAACGGCAACGAAGAGGCCGAGTTCCTCATGCTGCAGGGCAGGCCGATCGGTGAGCCGGTGGTGCAGTACGGCCCTTTCGTCATGAACACGCAGGCCGAGATTGCGCAGACCCTGGCCGACTACCGCAGCACGCAGTTTGGCGGCTGGTCGTTTGGGGACGATGCACCTGTGCATGGCCGCGACCCGGCGCGCTTCGCGCGGCACCCGGGCGGCCTTGAGGAACGGCCGGCGGGCACATAGCCGCAGCGGGTCGAACCTATCATGCTATCTATTTCATAGCGACTTGCCAAGATGCTTATTGGGCCGTAGCCGTTTTGGCTCAATTATTTGAGAAGCCGACGCGCAGAAGCCCCAAGCGAACCCGGGGCTTGTGCGCGCGGCAATCCGCAAACGCGGAGCGCGCCTACACTCCCGCCACAACCCGAGGAGTGCCCCCATGGAGACAAATCCCCAAGCAACCGAAGAAGCGGTCAAGCGCGAGCTGGACAAGCTGGCCGCCGATTTCTTTCACGCCGTGTCTTTTGAGCCCGGCGGCAAGCCGCCTTATGAATCCATCCATGCGCTCTTCATCGACGCGGGCCTGCTGATCAAGAACACGGCGCAAGTGCCCGAGATTTCGACCGTCACCCAGTTCATCGCGCCGCGGCAAACCCTGGTAAACAGCGGCGAGCTGACGCGCTTCAAGGAATGGGAGCTGTCGGAAACCACGCAGATCTTCGGCAACATCGCACACCGCTACAGCGCCTACGGCAAAGCCGGCACGCAGGGCGGCAAGGCGTTTGAAGCGCGCGGCGTGATCTCGACACAGTTCATCAAGACGCCGCAGGGCTGGAAGATGAGCGCCATGGCCTGGGACGACGAGCGGCCCGGCCTTGCCATTGCGGCGGAGCTGCTAGGCCGCTGAACTCCGGCGCCTCACGGCGCCTTTCGCTGACTCAGTCCCACTTCGGCGCGAGGCTGTCGGGGTTCACCAGGCGGTCGCCGCGCTCCAGTGCGGCGATAGCGGCCATGTCGGCGTCTGTCAGGCGCAATTGCTGCGCCTTCATGTTGCTCTCAAGGTTGGCGCGCTTCGTCGACGAGGGGATCACCGCATAACCGAGCTGCATGGCCCACGCCAGCGCGACCTGGGCAGTCGTTGCGTTGTGGCGTTTGGCAATCTCCAGCAGCACCGGGTCTTGCAATACCTTGCCGTAGGCCAGCGTCATATAAGACGTGATGTGAACGCCCTGGCTGCGCGCGAAATCCACCAGCTTGCGGTTTTGCAAATAGGGGCTCAACTCGATCTGGTTGGTGGCGATGTTGACCGCACCCACCGCTTCGATGGCGCGGGTGAGGTAGTCGATATTGAAGTTGGACACGCCGATCTTGCGCGTGAGCTTCTGGGCCTTGGCTTCCATCAATTCGCCCAGGGTGTCTTCCAGCGGCACGGGCTGCTTGGGCGCCGGCCAGTGGATGAGCGTCAGGTCGACGTGGTCGGTGCCGAGCTTGCGCAGGCTTTCTTTCAGGCTGGGGATGACCTTGTCGGCCGCGAAGTTGTCGGTCCAGATCTTGGTGGTGATGAACAGCTCGCTGCGCGGCACACCGCTTTCGGCGATGGCCTGGCCGACCTGCGCTTCGTTGCCGTAGATCTGTGCAGTGTCGATGACGCGGTAGCCGAGGTCCAGCGCGTTTTTGACCGAATCGATAACGACCTGGTCTTTGAGCCGGAAGGTGCCGACGCCGAATGCCGGGATGCCTTTGTTGGTAACCGTGGTGTTCATGGTGATGTCCTGTGTTTGACGGGTGGGAAGGTGGATTGAAGTCAGTGTGCAACGACCGGACTGTTGCCTGCAGCGCGGGACGCAAAGCCCTCACGCACGTCAAGGCGACCGCTCCAGTACGTGAGGGCCAATGCGCCCAGCACCACCACCGCGCCAATCCACGGCGTGTGCATGAGGCCCAGGTGCGTGACCACCAGGCCGCCGGCCCAGGCCGCAAAGGCAATGCCGAGGTTGAAGGCGGCGATGTTCAGGCCCGAGGCCACGTCCACCGCGTGCGGCGTGTGGCGCTCGGCCTGGCGCACCACGTAGACCTGCAGGCCGGGCACATTGCCGAAAGCAACGGCGCCCCAGAGCATCACGGTGGCCACGGCCAGCCAGGGGTGCGGCGCGGTGAAGTTAAAGACCAACAGCACGGCGGCCAGCAGCGCGAAGATGATCTTCAGCGCGGCGATCGGGCCTCTGCGGTCGGCCAGCTTGCCGCCCCAAATGTTGCCGGCGGCCACCGACACGCCATACACCAGCATGACCCAGCCGATAGCGCCGGCGCCAAAGCCGGACTGCTGCAGGATGGGCGCAAGAAAGGTGAAGGGGATGAAAGAGCCGCCGTAACCGACAGCTGTGGTGGCATACACCAGCAAAAGACGCGGCTGCGCCAACACCTTGAGCTGCTGACTCACGGATGCGGGCGGTGTGTGCCTGATGCTGCGCGGAACAAAGAGCAGGCTGACCACAAAGGCGATGGCGCCCAGGGCCGACACGGCGAGAAAGGTTTCGCGCCAGCCGAAGTGCTGGCCGATGAAGGTGCCCAGCGGCACGCCGGTGAGGATGCGCGCGGCGATCAGCGAGTTGTAGCCCGGCGCCTGCCAGGCCAGCAGGTTGCCCAGCGTGAAGAGGGCCATGAGGCCGAGCAGCAGGGTTTTGCGCGGCAGCTTACCGGTGAGCGCCGTCAGCAGCGGCGCGCCGATGGCGACGCCCAGCGCATACAGGCTGACGAGAAGGCCGGCGGAGGGTAGGCTGATGTGAAGATCGGCCGCCACCGTGGGCAACAGGCCGACGATGACGAACTCTGTCGTTCCGATGGCGAAGGCGCTGATCGTCAGCGCGAGGAGGGCAATGGGCATGAGGAGCTCCGGGCGTCCAAAACGGACAAGGTGAAGAAGGAATGAGGAAGGAAGCCCGAAGTTTGCGCGTTTGACCTTTGCAGAATAAGCCCCTAACGCGCAGAATATAGTTGACTAGAAATCAACAATATAGGGTGAATGACGATGAAGACCACCATTGAAGAACTGCTGGCCTTTCGCGCGGTGGTGGACACCGGCTCCATCACCGCGGCGGCCGGCCAGCTGGCGCAAACCGTCTCGGGCGTCAGCCGCGCGCTGGGCCGGCTTGAGAAAAAGCTGGGCGCGACCTTGCTGCGCCGCACGACGCGGCGGCTGGAGCTGACGGAAGAGGGCCGGGGTTTCCTCGCCCGCACGCGGGCCATCCTGGACGCGATGGACGAAGCCGAGGAAGAAGTGGCCACGCGGCGCGAGGCACCCGCCGGGCTGCTGCGCGTCAACGCGGCCTCGCCCTTCATGCTGCATGCCATCGTGCCGCTGGTACCCGAGTTCAGCGCGCTCTATCCGAAGATCCAGCTGGAGCTCAACACCGATGACCTGAATGTCGACCTGCTGGCCCAGCGCACCGACATAGCGATCCGCATCGGCGCGCTGCGCGACTCCACCCTGCATGCGCGGCCGCTGTGCACCAGCCGCCTGCGCGTGCTGGCCAGCCCCGCCTACCTGGAGGCACACGGCAAACCCAAACGCGTAGCCGACCTGGCCCGCCACGCACTCATCACCAACAGCCAGGTCGCCTCACTCAACGAGTGGCCGCTGCGTGGGCCGCAGGCCGACAGCTACAGCGCGGCGCCGGCTTTCAGCGCCTCTAGCGGCGAGACCATGCGTCACCTGGCGCTGGCCGGGATGGGCATTGTGTGCCTGGCCGATTTCATGACCGAGGGCGACCGCGAACGCGGCGAGCTGGTGCAGGTGCTGGCCAAGGACACGCTGGACGTGCGGCAGGCTGTGAACGCGGTGTACTACCGCAACACCGCGCTATCGTCGCGCATCACGGCGTTTCTGGATTTCATGGCGGGCCGGCTGGCTTGAGCCTGGCCCGCGCGGCCCAGCAACCAGTAGGTGGACATGCGGCCGCGCCCCTTGATGTCTATGGGCTCGCGTGCCGCAAATGAAAAGTGCTGGCCTGTCTGCAGGTACACCGCCTCGCTGACGTGAACAGCGCCTGGCTCGCCGCTGGCTTCCATGCGGCTGGCCACGTTCACCGTGTCGCCCCATACGTCGTAGAGAAAGCGCTTGATGCCGATCACGCCCGCCACTGCAGGCCCGACGTGGATACCGATGCGCAGTGCCAGCTGGGTGCCGTTGGCGGCGTTGTAACGCCGGATGGCTTCGCCCATGTCAAGCGCCAGTTGCCCCAGGCCGTGGAGCTGGTGGTGCGATACCACCATGTAGGCATCGCCTATGGTCTTGATTTTCTCGAGGCCGTACTTTTCCACCAGATCGTCAAAGGATGAAAATATCTGGTTCAACACCAGCACCAGTGCGTCTGGCGGCAAGGCACGCGAGAAGCTGGTGAAGCCGGCGATGTCTGCGAAGAGCACACCCATGTTGTCGAACTTCACGGCATTGACCTTGTCGTCGCGCTTGAGTTCGTCCGCGATGGATGCCGGCAATACGTTGTAGAGCACCTTGTCGGCGCGCGCGCATTCGGTCTCGGCTCGCTGCATTTCGGCATAGAGGTCCACGTTGCGTGCTTGCGTGAATTTGTCGAGCTCGATGCACAGCACGGTCACGCAAAAGGGATTGACCAGCGCCGCCAACAACTCCATCGCCCCGCTTTCCCGCGCCGCGGCCGCAAGGCCGAGCACCAGAAAACTCAGGACGTACATGGGCCGGCGCACCGGCTTGGGCGTGCACATGACGGTGGCCACAAAGGTAGCGCCCGCCGCATGGATCGACAGATCTCCGCGCATTTCGCCATGGGCCAGGCCAGCCCAGGTGGCCAGCAGCATCGCGCCGGTGCACGCCGCATTCAGCGCAGACTCACGGCCGCAGAGCTGCGGCAAGAAGCGGTCCGCCAAGATGATCGCAATGAAAAACAGCTCGGCCACGAGCTGCCAGGCCAGCAAGCCCGCAAAGCCGGCTGGCCAGTCCTGTGGGGCGGTATGGAGAAACGCCGCACCGCTGGCAAGCGCGGCCGGCGGCAAAAGACAAGCCACCGCCTTGCTGTAACGCACGCCCTGCGCCCAACTTTTCTGCACGAGCCAATCATTGAACGGCTGTATCGCCATGTGTATTCCTCCCTTGTGCCGTGCTGCATGGGCACGGCGTGCGGGCGACCATACGTGTGGCGCCCTTAAGAGTCAACATCACGGTGGATATCTTTTTCTACAGCCCTGCGCTTGTGCGGGAGCTTCAGCGCATGGTCGAAAAAAAAGCACCCGAAGGTGCTTTTTTGCTGGGGGCCGCAGCGAATTACTTCGAAACGACGCGCACCATCTCCAGGCACTTGTTCGAATAACCCCATTCGTTGTCGTACCAGGCGACGACCTTGATGAAGGTGCCGTCCAGCGCGATGCTGGCGTCAGCGTCGAAGATGGACGTGCGGGCATCGCCGCGGAAGTCGGTGGCGACCACTTTGTCTTCGGTGTAGCCGAGGATGCCCTTGAGTGCGCCTTCGCTTTGCGCCTTCATTTCGGCGCAGATTTCTTTCAGCGTGGCTTCCTTGTTCAGCTCGCAGGTCAGGTCAACGACCGACACATCAGATGTTGGCACGCGGAACGACATGCCGGTCAACTTCTTGTTGAGCTCGGGGATCACCACGCCCACAGCCTTGGCGGCACCAGTGCTGGAAGGAATGATGTTTTCCAGGATGCCGCGGCCGCCGCGCCAGTCTTTGTTCGACGGGCCGTCCACGGTTTTTTGCGTGGCGGTAGCAGCGTGCACCGTGGTCATCAGGCCGCGCTTGATGCCCCATTTGTCGTTCAACACCTTGGCGATGGGCGCCAGGCAGTTGGTGGTGCAGCTGGCGTTGGAGATGATGGCCTCGCCCTTGTAGGTTTTGTCGTTGACGCCGAAGACAAACATTGGAGTGTCGTCTTTGGAAGGTGCCGAGAAGATGACTTTCTTGGCGCCGGCGGCCAGATGCTTTTCACCAGACGCCTTGTCCAGGAACAGGCCGGTGGACTCCAGCACCACGGTAGCGCCGATGTCGCCCCACTTCAGGTTGGCAGGGTCGCGCTCTTGCGTCAGGCGAATCTTCTTGCCGTTGACGATCAGGGTGTTGCCGTCGACAGAAACATCGCCTTCAAAGCGGCCGTGCACCGAGTCGTACTTCAGCATGTAGGCCAGGTACTCAGGCTCCAGCAAGTCGTTGATGCCGACGATTTCGATGTCGCTGAAGCTCTTGATCGCCGAGCGGAAAACGTTACGGCCGATGCGGCCAAAACCATTAATGCCAAGTTTGATAGTCATAAATTTCCTTCTGATTGAAACTAAAAAGATTTTCGTCTAGCGACTGCCGCTAACAAGCGAGGCCAAAAAGCAGATGCAATTGACGCCAGCAAAGCGCAAAAAGACCACACCCACCAATTTCTGCTGTCTTTTGCAAATCCATCGTGCGAATCGCGAACATCGATCACCGATTGATTGTTGAACGAAAGCGCAACGATCTTTCCCTGGAAGAACCAGACGTGCAATGGTGCGCCGACAAGCGTCCCAAGTTTTGCTTTCAGCTCGTCGTTTAGCGCTACGGCGTCATGCATAAAGAGATAGGTGCGCGTCAAATCCGCAATAGGTGGCTCGCTAACGGAAGGGTTAGTACTGTTGTCGTATCTCCAGGGAATCGAGCCTTTGGGAATAAGGAACGCGTAACCAACAACGGTCGGCTCCGATTGAGCAGTCCGTGAACGAACGGTTCGAATGAGGTCAAAGTCCACCGGAACAATTTGATGATGCGACAACTCTTCTAACCTGGGCAGGCCGCTACGCATCGCTGAAACAGCGCATGCGAGCGCGACGAAAACCAGGAGTAAAGCGACTCCCCAGTGAGCGAACTGGGGGGTGGCGGCCGGCGGGACATCGTTTAACTCCACTGCAAAACCTCGACTCAATTGCTTACTTCTTCAGCACCTTGCGCACGGTGTCGGCCACGTTCTCGGCAGTAAAGCCAAAGTGCTTGAACAGCACAGGCGCGGGCGCCGACTCGCCGTAGCTGTCGATGCCGACCACGGCTGCGCAGCCGTATTTCCACCAGCCGTCGGTGACGCCCATTTCGACCGCGATGCGGGGGATGCCTTCGGGCAGTACTTCGGATTTGTACGCCGTCTTCTGTTTGTCAAACGTCGTGTTGCTGGGCATGGAGACCACGCGCACGGCGATCTTGTGAGCGGCCAGCAGCTCTTGCGCCTTGAGCGCGAGTTGCACTTCAGAGCCGGTGGCGATGATGACGGCCTGGGCTTTTTTGTTCAGGCCGACTTCGGCGGGCTCGGCCAGCACGTAGGCGCCGCGGCTGATTTCGCCGAGGTCATGCTTGGGCGCATAAGGCAGGTTCTGGCGGCTGAGCAGCAGCGCGGTAGGCTTGTTCTTGTTCTCGAGCGCGACGGCCCAGGCCACGGCGGTTTCCGCCGTGTCGCCCGGACGCCAGACGTCCAGATTGGGGATCAGGCGCAGGCTGGCGGCGTGCTCGATGGACTGGTGCGTCGGGCCGTCTTCGCCCAGACCGATGGAGTCGTGCGTGAAGACGTGGATGACGCGGATCTTCATCAGCGCGGCCATGCGAATCGCATTGCGGCTGTAGTCGCTGAACGTGAGGAAGGTGCCGCCGTAAGGGATGAAACCGCCGTGCAGCGCGATGCCGTTCATGATGGCGGCCATGCCGAATTCACGCACACCGTAGTTGATGTGGCGGCCACCGGCGCTCACGCCATCGGCGTTGGCCGTCAGCACGACTTCACCGTTCATGTCAAAACGCAGGCTGGGCGTGGACTTGGTGTTGGTGAGGTTGGAGCCGGTCAAATCGGCCGAGCCGCCCAGCAGCTCGGGCAGGCCGGCGGTGAAGGCTTCGAGCGCGAGCTGCGAGGCTTTGCGCGAAGCCACGGTTTCGGCCTTGCTGTGCGCGCCGATGACGGTGTCGACGGCCAGTTGCGCAAACGACTTGGGCAGCTCGCCCTTCATGCGGCGAGCCAGCTCGGCCGCGAGTGCGGGGTGTGCGGCTTTGTAGGCGGCAAATTTGGCGTCCCAGGCGGCTTCAGCGGCCAGGCCCTTGGCCTTGGCGTCCCACGCGTCGTAAGTTTCTTTCGGCACTTCAAACGGCCCGTAAGGCCAGTTGAGGGCTTCGCGCGTGAGCTTGATTTCTTCAGCGCCCAGCGGCTCGCCGTGGGCTTTGGCGGTGTTGGCGCGATTCGGCGAGCCCTTGCCGATGTGGGTCTTGCAAATGATCAGCGTGGGCTTGTCGCTGGATTTTTTCGCGCCTTCGATGGCCTGCGAGACCAGTTCGGCGTCGTGGCCGTCGATGGGGCCCAGCACGTTCCAGCCGTAGGCGGCAAAACGCACGGCGGTGTTGTCGATAAACCAGGGCGCGACCTGGCCGTCGATGGAAATGCCGTTGTCGTCATACAGCGCGACCAGCTTGTTGAGCTTCCAGGCGCCGGCGAGGGCCGCGGCTTCGTGGCTGATGCCTTCCATCAGGCAACCGTCACCCATGAACACATAGGTGTTGTGGTCGACGACGGTGTGGCCTTCGCGGTTGAACTCTTTGGCGAGCAGCTTTTCTGCCAGCGCCATGCCGACGGCGTTGGTCAGGCCCTGGCCGAGCGGGCCGGTGGTGGTTTCAACGCCGGGGGTGTAGCCGTATTCAGGGTGGCCAGGGGTTTTGCTGTGCAGCTGGCGGAAGTTCTTGAGTTCGCTGATCGGGAGCTTGTAGCCGGTGAGGTGCAGCACGGCGTAAATGAGCATGGAGCCGTGGCCGTTGGAGAGCACAAAACGGTCGCGGTCAAACCAGTTGGGGTTGTGCGGGCTGTGCTTGAGGTGGCTGCCCCAGAGGGCGACTGCCATGTCGGCCATGCCCATGGGGGCGCCGGGATGTCCGGAATTGGCTTGTTGAACAGCGTCCATTGCGAGTGCGCGTATCGCATTCGCCATCATTGGGGTATTGGCCATGTAGGCAGCTCCGGGAGGGGGAAAGATCAGGGGTAACCCGGTATTTTACCGTTTGGGCCCTCCCCACCGTTTTGGCGGGGGTTTGCCCCCGCCATGAACTAAAGTCGGGGGGATGCAAGGCCTTCACCTGACCGCCGATTTGTACAAATGCCGCTGCGACGCCGCCTGGCTGACCGACGCCGCCAAGCTGGGCGACTGGTGCGTGCAGGCCGTGCAGGCGGCCGGCCTGCAGGCCGTCAATCAGCTGTTTCATACCTTTCCCGACACCGTGCACGGCCCCGGCGGCATCACAGCCACCGTGCTGCTGGCCGAGTCGCATGTGTGCGTGCACACCTGGCCCGAGCAAAAAGCGGTGACGCTGGATGTTTACGTCTGCAACTTCGGCGGCGACCATTCCGCCCGGGCACGCGGACTGATGGACGCCCTGGTGCGGCGCTTTAACCCGGAGTGGACCGAGCAGCGCTCGCTGGACCGGGGCGATACGCAGTAGGCTGGCTCACCATTTTTCCCGCACGGTCGCCAGAAACAGCGTATTGAGGGCCGGCAGCACGGGCCGCAGGTCATCGCGCTCGGGGATCGCCGCCTCCAGCCTGGCAAGTTCAGCCTCAATGAAGGCGTTGACCCGCAGAAACGGCGCTGACAAGCCCAGTTCAGGTGCGCCGCGTTTTTTCTCCAGCATTTCGGCGATGTCGGCGAGCAAGTCCGTCTCACCCTCAATCAGGTGCAGCAGGCTGGCGAATTCAAGCGGCGCGGCACTGCCGTAGCGCTCCAGCCAGCGCACCGCGAGCAGCGGCCGCAGTACATAAAAATACTTCTTGAGACGCACCATCTCACCTTGCAGATGTTCGCGGTAGTTGCCCTTGGCCGAACTGCGGTAATGGTGAATACCGCGCTCACACGAGTAGACCAGAGGCAACAGGCGCCGGGCCTCTTCGGCAAATGCTCCGGTTTCCATGTATTTGATGGGTGACTGGATCCACTCGACAAAACCCGGGTTCGACTTCCAGAACAGGCGCAGTGCCTTACGAAGGTCCCAGCCATTGAGGTCGATGTCGTCGACGATGGGGTATTCGATGACGTCACGGCGGTCCTCAAGATCGAGCGAGAGGTAGTCGTCGGCCGGTCGTGCGTAGATGAATCGCACGTCGAAATCACTGTTCGGCGAAGCAAAGCCCCAGGCACGGCTGCCGGACTCGATCGCCAGCAGGATGCGCACACCATGCTCCCGTTCGGTCGCCGCAAGGCGGTTCATGATTTCAGCGTGAATCTCGGGAGGGATCATCGGCAGGCTTTCGGATTTCAGTCTCTATGCATTCTGCATGAGCAGCCCCGTTAAACTGCCGCCATGCCCTCTGCACCCATCAAAGCCATGATCATGGCCGCCGGCCGCGGCGAGCGCATGCGCCCGCTGACCGACACTGTGCCCAAACCGCTGCTGCGGGTGCGTGGCAAGCCGCTGATCGGCTGGCACGCCGAGGCGCTGGCGCGGGGCGGGTTCACGGATCTGGTGATCAACACCGCCTGGCTGGGTCCGCAGATCGAGGCGTATTTTTCAAGCGATTTTGGCCTCCAGCCCAGGCTGGACATGGATCAGGCGCTATCAATTTCATACTCGCACGAAGGCATGGACTTTGGCGGTGCGCTGGAAACCGCCGGCGGCATTGCCCGCGCGCTGCCGCTGCTGGGCGAGGTGTTCTGGGTGCTGGCGGGTGATGTGTTTGTGCCGGGCTTTGAGTTCACGCAGGCGGCCGCCGCCCGGTTTGCCGCCGGCAACAAGCTGGCCCACCTCTGGCTGGTGCCCAACCCGGCGCACAACCTCAAGGGCGACTTCGGCCTGAACACGGACGGCCTGGCACTGAACCTGCCCAAGGACAGCACCGAGCCCAAGTTCACTTACAGCACCATCGGCCTTTACCGGCGCGAGTTTTTTGACAGTCTGCCTTCCGGCAACCCGCAGGGCCTGAAAGCCCCACTGGCGCCGTTGCTGCGGGCCGCGATGGACAATGGCCAGGTCAGCGCCGAGCTGTATGACGGCGCCTGGACCGACGTGGGCACACCGGCCCGCCTGGACGAACTGAACCAGACCACGATCACGAACTAAAAAGCGCAGCATCATGAGCACCTCCACGATTTATGAAAAACGCCGCGCTGCCGTTGCCCGCGCGCTAAAAGCGGCTGGCGGTGGCATTGCCCTGCTGCCGACCGCGCGCGAGTACCCGCGCAACCGCGACAGCGACTTTCCCTATCGCCACGACAGCTACTTCTATTACCTGACCGGCTTTGACGAGCCGCAATCCTGGCTGGTGATCGAGTCCAGCGGCAAGACCACGCTGTTTTGCCGCCCCAAGGACCTGGAACGCGAAATCTGGGACGGCATCCGCCTGGGGCCCAAGGCCGCACCGGCACGGCTGGGCGTGGATGCCGCATTCAGCACCGATGCGCTGGACGAAAAAATGCCGGCCCTGCTGGCCAACCAGAAATCGGTGTGGTTTCCCTTCGCCACACACGAAGGCCTGGGTGCGCAGGTAGACGGCTGGCTGAACAAAGTGCGCACTCGGGTGCGCCTGGGTGACGAGCCTCCGCCCAGCCAGCACGACCTGTGCGGCGTGCTGGACGAAATGCGCCTCTTCAAGGACAGCCACGAGATCGCCATCCTGCGGCGCGCCGGAAAAATTTCAGCCGGTGCGCACGTGCGCGCCATGCAAACTTCGGCGGCCATGCTGCGCAACCCCGTCAAAGGCGGCCTGCGTGAATACCATCTGGAAGCCGAACTGCTGCACGAGTTCCGCCGCCACGGCTCGCAGTTTCCGGCCTACACCAGCATCGTGGCCGCAGGCCCCAATGCGTGCGTGCTGCATTACCGCGCCGGCGACGCCGAACTCAAAGCCGGCGAGCTGTGCCTGATCGACGCCGGCTGCGAGCTGGACGGCTATGCCAGCGACATCACCCGCACTTTCCCCGCGGGCGGCAAATTCACACCGGCCCAGCGCAGGCTGTATGACATCGTGGTGGAGGCCCAATACGCCGCGGTGAGGGCGACCAAACCTGGCAAGCGTTTTAATGACCCGCATGAAGCCGCCCTGCGCGTGCTGGCGCAAGGCATGCTGGACACCGGCCTGCTGCCCAAGGCCAAACACGGCAAAGTCGACGACGTGCTCGAGTCCGGCGCCTACCGCCAGTTCTACATGCACCGCACCAGCCACTGGATGGGCATGGACGTGCACGACTGCGGCGACTATGGCGAACCCGGCACCAAGCCGCGCGAGGACAAAGACGCGATGGGCCAGCCCATCCTGCGCCGGCCTTCACGCATCCTGCGGCCCGGTATGGTGCTGACGGTAGAGCCCGGCCTCTATGTCCGCCCCGGCAAAAACGTGCCCAAGGAGTTCTGGAACATCGGCATCCGGATTGAAGACGACGCGCTGGTCACCGCCAAAGGCTGTGAGTTGATGACGCGTGGGGTGCCTGTGGATGGGGATGAGATTGAGGCTTTGATGCGCGCCTGACGTTCATCATTTGCCATGTACAAACCCCTTTTTGAACAGCCGGGCTTGCCTGCTCCCTTGCCGTCCATGCATGCACGCACCACGGGCCTTGCCGTGGCGGGGAGGTTTGGTTGATGGACGCAGTAACCTGGGAGACATTCCATGACTGTCTTTTGCAAGGACGTCTGCAGGCCTGCCATGCCTTCCTGGACGGCGAGCATGCAGCAGAGTCCGGCACGCCGAGATACTGGGCCGGCCGGGCGAACACGCATTACCGTGCCAGCGAATTCACGCAGGCCCTTGACCTGTGCCTCAAGATCGGCAACGACTTTCCCGGCTATATCAATCATCGCTACCTGCTGACCGATGTCTGCGCCCATTTGGGACTGGCCGAGTTGGGCCGGGCGGAATTGGCCCGCATGGCGGGCCGCGCCAACCTGCATCCGGGCATTGAGGCGCAGGTCTTTGCTGAAGGATGGGCGCCGCTGGGGCTCGACAAGGAAATCCTGGCGCTGGAGCCGGGGAATTCCTGCGGGGATCTCAATCATCATGTGCGGCTGATGGTGGCGGCGCAGAGCCAGATGCGCCTGCACGGCATCGCCAGCGGCCTTTCGGCTTATCACGAAAGCTATTGCACGCCGGCGGCCTGGAACTGCATGTACCCCCAATTCAACACCAACAACTACTGGAACGGCCAGAAGGAGTTGCCTCGGGTGTTAAGGCTGCAGAGTCGCGGCGGCATAGGAGACCAATTGCAGTGGGCACGGTACGCAGCGATCCTCGCGTGCGCGGGCGTGCATGTCGAGCTGAACGACTGGAACCCGGATGTGCTGCAGCTTTTGCCGGCCGATCATGATGAGTTCGCGCCGCTGCTGGCGCAGCGGGGATATCACCTGGGGCATTCCGATGAACCCATGTGGTCAGACCCGTTCACCTTGTTTTCGGCCCTCTTTCCGGACCTCGGGTATGCCGCCCGAAGCAGGTATGTCTCCAGGTCGCCCGCTTACCAGGAAACGGAACTGTTGAGTCAGATTCGCGCAAACGCCGCAGGCAAGCCCTGCGTGGGGCTTTTCTGGTCGGCCAATGAAAGCCCGACCACGTTCGGCGGCCGGAGCCTGAAGCTGCAGCAACTCCATGAATTGCTTGCAATGCATGATGTGCACTGGGTGATTTTTCAGCGCGGTTACCAGCGCGTGCGCTGGCTTGAAGATTCCCGCAGCCGGGACACGGAACATTTCACAACGCTTCCCGTAATGCTGCCTTTCGGCGCCAGCATCGCCCTGGCGGGCGAGCTGGATGCGATGGTCAGCATCGACAGCGGGCTTCTTCATGGTGCGGCAGCCATGGGAACTCCGGCTATCCTGCTGGCGAACCATGCGGCGGAGTGGCGCTGGGACAAGCACTCCACGGCATCGCCGTGGTACCCGGGAATGTTCATCGCAAGAGCCCCCTTTCTGGGCGCCTGGGAAGAGGCGGCAGGCAGTGCCCGCGATGCGTTGCGCCGGCAACTCGGGGGCCTTTTTATGAATCAAATCGACCTCTAGCCCAATAAGAGCATGGGTATGTGGCTATAAATTTAGTAGCGCCCGTCTTCATGACTTCCCCTCAACCGCCGGCCGGACAATCGCCCCCCGCAAAGCCGGCGTCCCCATCGGCAGGTGAAACGTGACATAGACCTTCTGCACAAGCCCTTCGTCCGGCCACCGCACACGCTTGTAGCCCTGCATCAGGCAATCGTTCTGCAGTGTCTCCCCGGGCTGCAGCGGGTTCAGCAGTTGGGTGTAGATCGTGCCGTCCTGCTGAAGAAGGTCCAGGTAGGCGCGCACACGCGGGATCGGCACTACCGGGTCAAATCCGTCGGGGCGAAAAGCGATCGAGAACTCGGGCGTCTCTGCGGACGCCGTGCGAGGGTCCGCAAAGAACTCTCCCTTCACACGCTGGCCGTTGGCCTGCACCCAGTGCAAACGAAGCTGCGGCGCCGGCTCGCCAGCCGACCACATCAGGTGCAGGTCGTCACCCTGTGAGCAAAATAGCTCATGCGTGGTGCCGTGTGTGTCGTACCAGGGCCCATTGCGCCTCACGTCCACCCGTTCCAGCCGGACACCGCGCGGGGCGATCAGGGACTGTGCAAACACCACGCCGGCCCCCGGCATGGCAAAGCGCTGGAGCGGGCCGACGGCATGCGCGAGCGGCGTGGAGTCCGGTCCTTTTTGCCGACGGGCCGCCAGGTTTCGTGCCGCCTCCTCCAGCGGAAACTGGGCGTACATAAACGCAGTGGCCGGAATCGCCAGGATGCCGATGCCCACGATGCAGAGCGTCATGCATTCGCTGCTCGTCAATGCGGGCCGCAACAAACGGCCCACAAGCAGATGGCCGCCAAACCACAGAAGCGGCACGGCGATGAAAAGCGCCGCATAAAAAACCGCCAGGCCTTCCATGCCCGACACCGACCAGGCCGGCACCAGCACGGCGGCAATGGTGAGCGGTGCGAGCAGCACCGATGCCAGCCTGAAGGCGATCCAGCTGCTGGCTCTCTGGCTTTTTTTGAAGTGGCGGCGCTCGGCAAGCAGCACCAGCGCCATGAGGGCCACCACGCACAGCGCGGACAGCAGCCACTGCCGCTGTTCCCCGGCCGGCAAGGCGGCCAGGGTTTCATACATCTGGTCGAATTCCATCAATACCTCCACTCGCAAACGTCTGGCCGCTCTAGACCACTGAAGTCCCCTTGCGATGCCCCCGCGTAAACGCCTCTTCAAACACAGAATACCCCGACAGATCACTGTGCGCAAAGTGCAGCCGCTGCCACGGCGCCTGCAAAGACCCCTGCAGCGCCCGCAATGCCGGGTGGCTCCTGATGCCGGGTACAGGCGTGCTCATGGCATGGCCGTAGCGCATGACTTCCATGCGCGTGACTTTTCCGGGCAGATCGGGGTGCGGCGCCGAGAGTTCCGCCAGGATGGTGTCACGCCAGTGCGTCCAGGGTTGCTCATATAAGGCTTTGCGCTGGGCCGCTTCGATGCCGAAGGCACGGTAATACGTCAACACCGTGGCGCCGGGCACGGATTGAAGGCTCTGGTGTTTGGCGTCGACGTATCCCAGCCCTGGGTGGCTGCCGGGTTTGCCATCGCCATAGAGCACGTTGTCCCAGCTGGGCGCGGCGCCGGGACGGTCGTGCAGTGCGGCATCGATATGCAGGTTGGCCACCAGCCAGGGCGCGTAGCGCAACCCGGCGGCCGCCTGCGTCAAGGCGGGCGGCGGGTTTTCCACCACGCGGGCCGCCACAAAGAGCGGCAGCGCCACGATGCACTGGTCGGCTTGCCAGCGCTCGACGGCCTGCTTGGTGGCATTGAAGGCATCGACTTCGACGCCATGCCTGCCCACAGCCACGCGCACCACGACGCGGCCCGTGCGCAGGCGTTCGCCCAGCGGCGCGGCCAGCTGCCGCGTGAGCCAGCCATTGCCTTCGGGCCAGGTGAGGACGCCGGCTTCGCGTTCCGCGTCAGAGCCCTCGCCGGGGGCGTGAAAACCGTGGCGGCTCGCGAAGTAATGGATGCCTGCCCAGGCCGACACGGCGCCCAGGCCCGCGCCGTAGTCGTCGCGGCAGCAGTAGTCGAGGTACCAGCGCAGCGGCGCGCGTGTCAGCTGCTGCTGGTCCAGCCAGGCTTCAAACGTCAACGCATCCAGTGCGCGATGCAGCGGCGCGGGCGGGTTGTTTGAAACGGGAATCGAAAAAGGCGCGGCGGCCGAAGCCTCTTGCACCAGCCGGGCAAAGCGCTGGTAGTCGGCGAGCAGGCCCACATCCATATCCTGCAAAGGCAGCAGGCCTTCCTGCCACTGCCCGTTGATGAAGAGGCGCTCCTGCGGGCTGTGGCACAGATGGCGTTCGTCGTATTCCCAGCGGCCAGCCACACGCCGGCGCAGCGAGAGTTCTTCCAGCAAGTCCTGCACATCGCGCGCGCCGTCGCCGGGCACCGGCAGGTAGTGCGCGCCCAGCGGGCAGGGGACACCGCCCACCAGGCCTCCCCGGCTGTTGCCGCCGGCGCTGTCCTCCAGCTCCAGCATCACAAAATCGTTGATGCCACGCAGGCGCAGCGCGCGGGCCGCTGCCAGGCCGGCGACGCCGCCGCCGGCAATCAGTATGCGGGTGCGCTGTGTGGTGGAAGGGGCGGGCCAGGTTCGGGTCTTGCCGGGTTCAGGCCGCAGCGCGTGGCCGCGTTCGTGGCTGATGCCGGCAAAGCCGCCTTCGATGTGCCTGGCTTCCTGGCACCCCAGCAGGGGCAGCGCGGATGCCGCCAGGAAATGCCGGCGCTTCAATGCAGCACCTTGCCCCATTCCTGCTCGTAGCTGTGCACCAGCTCCTGACTGGAAAGGCGGTTGACGGGCGCCGGCACGCGCGCCATGTCTTTCGGAAAATCAAACAACAACGGCAGGATCTGGGCGTCAAGAAACCTCAGGCCTGACGGCAGCGCCGCCACCTGGGTCGTGGGACTGAAGGGCCGCCGGCCGGCCACCACAAAACCCCATTCGCCGAAGCTGGGCACATTGGCGTGGTAGGGCGCAGTTTTCAGGCCCACCGACTCCAGCGTGCTGACCACCGTCCAGTAGCTGCGGCGCGCCACCAGGGGCGAGGTGGTCTGCACCACGGCATAACCGCTGGCTGAAAGACGGCGGTCAAGCAGCGCATAGAAGGAGTTGGTGTAGAGCTTGCCGATGGAGAAGTTGGTGGGGTCCGGGAAGTCCACGATGATGATGTCGAACATGCCCTCGCTTTTTTCCAGCCACTGGAAAGCGTCGGCATTCACGACATGCACTTTGGGCGAGAGCAGCGCGTCGCCATTGAGGCGTTTTAAGGCGGGCTGCTGGCTGAAGAGATTCGTCATGGCCGGGTCCAGCTCGACCAGGGTAACGCTTTCCACGCCGGGGTATTTGAGGATCTCACGCACCGCCATGCCGTCGCCGCCGCCCAGCACCGCGACTTTCTTCGGGGCGCCATGCGCGCTCATCACCGGATGCACCAGGGCCTCGTGGTAGCGATACTCATCGCGTTCGGCAAACTGCAGGTTGCCATTGAGGAACAGCCGGTGGCCGCCCCGGCCGTTCGTCACCACAATGCGCTGGTAGGGTGTGGTGGCGGTGAAGACCACACGGTCCTGGTAGAAATGGTCTTCGGCCAGGGTGGTGATCTGCTCGGCGCCCACAAAGCCGGCGCCCAGTGCGCACATGACCAGCAGGCAGGCGGTGACGTGTGCCCTGAGATGCCGCAACTCATGGCGGAACAGCCACAGCGCCCACACAGCGACGGCCGCATTCATCAGCCCGAACAACAGGCCGGTGCGGATCAAGCCAAGGTGCGGCACCAACACCAGCGGAAACGCCAGCGACACGGCCAGCGCACCCAGGTAGTCGAATGTGAGGACTTGCGACACCAGTTCCTTGAGCGCCACGTTGCGCCGCAGGATGCGCATGACCAGCGGGATCTCAAGCCCCACCAGCGTACCCACCAGCAGCACCATGGCATACAGCAGAAACCGGAAAGCGCCCGGAGCATAGGCGTTTGCTATAAAAAGTGTAGCGGGAAGCAAGCCGCCCACAAGGGCTACCAGCAGTTCTATGCGTAGAAAATGCGCCGGCAACTGCCGCTCGAAAAACCGCGACAGCCACGAACCGATGCCCATCGCAAACAGGTAGCTGCCGATGATGGTGGAAAACTGCAGCACCGAGTCGCCCAGCAGGTAAGACGCCAGCGCTCCCGCCGCCAGCTCATACACCAGTCCGCACGCCGCCACCACGAAGACGCTGGCGAGCAGCGCGACTTCGAGAGGGCGTGGGGTGGGGATGGTGGGGGACTCAGTGTTCAAAATGAAAGCGAAGGTGGTGAAAGTAAAACGCGATGCGAAGCGAGCCGATCCACGACGGCGCTCAGGGCGTAGCGAGCGGGCCGCGGGCAAGGCGGACGGAGCACAGGAACCGGAACGTACTTGCGGTACGTGAGGATTCCGAGCACCGGACCAACGCCGCCCCCGGTCCGCGCAGTAGCCCCGAAAGGAATTACCCGTGGATGGCGGCGGCTACTATTACGCAGATGCCCAACGCCATTGCGGCCACAACGACGGCCAGCGCCAGGTTCTGCTTCTCGACAATCTCCTGCCACAGGTCATAAGGCGTGACCTTGTCGATGATGACAAAGCTGAGCCAGAAAATGACCACGCCGATCAGCGCGAACAGGATAGAGCCGAGGAAAGCGGCGGGTTTAAGCCATTCAAGTCCCATGATGTTCTCCAGAAAAAATCTGCCAGGTTGAACAGAAGAAGCAAAAAGGGGTGGCCGTCATTTGTGGCCGCCCCCGCCGGAAAACCCGCCGAACGAGCCGCCCGACGTGCGCGAGCTTCCGGACGAGGAGCAATTTTCAATCTTGGGATCGCAGCTTGAGCAGCGGCCTATCAAAAAGAGAAACAACAGTATCAGCAGCACCACCACGATGATGGTGCCGCAGCCCATACCGGACACGCTGCTCAGCGGTTTGGCGTCCTCTCGCTTGAAAAGGTCTTTCTTGCTGTCGAGCTTGAAGGCCTTGGCGACCAGTTCGCCGTCGAGCTTGCTACCGCTGGACCAGGTGATTTCATTCGGCGCTTCTTCCTGCGACAGCAAAGCGCTGCCATTGGCGAAGTCGCGGTTGAACGTTTTTTGCCCACGCTCGACCTGCCAGTAGAACTCGCCGGCCACATAGCTGGTTTCGGCGCGGTAGCTGCTTTGCAGACGGTACGTGGTTTTGAGATAACTGGCGCTATCAGCCCCGGTCTTGAAAGTGGGCGCCCCCGTCACCGGCTTGACGAGGCTCCAGCCGTCTTCGGCATCAACCAGGAAAGTGAAGCCGCGCTTCTGGTTGTAGAGCAGGTACTCGTCCCAGCCGAACTGCTCGTCGGGGTCATCGGGCTCGTAGCCCATGCGGTGCTGAAAGCCCACCACCTGCCACTGCGCACCCACCAGCTGGCCAATCGTGCCCAGCGCGATCAGCGGGCTGACGGGTTCGTCCTGGATGGCATGCTTGAGCGCAGCGCCTGTGCCCTGCGTGAGGTCGATGATGCTGTTGCAGGAACGGCAGGTGATGCTCTTGCTGCCGGCCAGCGTGACCTCTACCGGCGCGCCACAGTTGGGGCAGCTGAACTGCTTGCCGCTTTCATCCTTGGCGGATTCGTCCTTCAGGCCCGTGAGCTTGAGTTCGTCCAGCAGCACCGAGCGGCCCAGCGACAGCGCGGGCGCGCCGCCAGTGGCCGCTGTGCCGTAGTCGACGCTGAGCACATCGCCATCAGCGCTGCGCAGTTCCACCATCGCAAAGGGCGCGCCCAGCGCCGGCAGGCGTGGCAGTTCGCCTTGCGCCGACAGCAGCGAGACCTGCTCATTGGAGGCCACGCTGAAAGGCTTGGCATTGATGGCCGTCGTGGCGCCCACACGAAAATTTTCGGCCGGCGGCACGGCCCGCTGCAAGCTGGTTGGCAGGCTGAAGACGTAAGCGCCGTTGTCTTCGCTCAGAAAGCCCGGCCGGCCGTCGTCGAGCACGGCGTACCACTCGGTCCAGGTGCCCTGCGCGTACTTGTATTGCAGCCGGCCGACCAGCGTGAAATGACGACCCTGCCAAACCCCCGAGGCTTGTAACTGGAGCGGGCTGAAGTCATTGAATAACTCGGCCATCTTGCCGATGCGGGACAAGGTGTCGCCGTCGCGCACGACGGTGCTCTGGCAATAGCCGCACACCGCGTGCGTGGACTGGGCGCTGCGAAATTCAACGGGTGCGCCGCACCCCGGGCACGGCGCGCGGTATGCGCGTTGCTGAGGCTCGGATGCCAATGTGGGCCTGAGGTGAGAAGGCTGTCAGTGAACGATGCGCGGCAGTTCTGGCATCAAACCAGCTTCTTGAGCAGTTCCGCTTTCTTGGCGTCGAATTCTTCTTGCGTGAGGATGCCCTTGGCCTTGAGTTCGCCGAGCTTCTCAAGCGTAGCCATGACATCGTCGGGCTTGACCGCCGCGGCTGCGGCAACCGATGCTGCCTGGGCCGCATTGCCTTGCAAACCCTGCTGCAGATTCTGTGCGAGCACTTGGCCCAGCGCCACACCGGCGCCCAAGCCCATGGCGTCACCGGCAATGCCACCGCCCCCGCCGCCGCCTTCGGCAAACTTCGGAATCGCTTGCGCAGTCTGGTATTGCATGAACTTGCCCATGTCGTTGCCGACCATGCCCATGCCGATTTTCTGGTCGAGGATTTTTTGCAGCTCTTCGGGCAGCGAGAGGTTCTGCACCGTCATGCCTTCGAGCTTCAGGCCTATCTTGGCAAACTCGGGCACAAGTTGCGCCGCCAGCGCCTGCGCAAACACGAGCTGGTTCGCGGCGAGGTCCAGGAAGGCGATGTTGCTGGAGGCGATGGCGGCGGAGATGTTCTGCAGCACCAGGCCGCGCAGCTGGCCATCAAGCTCGTCGGTGGTGTAGCGGTCGCGCGTGCCGGAGATTTCGGTATGAAACAGCTTGGGGTCGGCGACGCGGAAGTTGTAGTTGCCGAAGGCCCGCAGGCGGACGGCGCCGAAGTCCTTGTCACGGATGGTGATCGGCTGGGGCGTGCCCCACTTCTGGTCGATCTGCTGGCGGGTGCTGAAGAAATAGACATCGCTCTTGAAGGGCGACTCAAACAGCTTGTCCCAGTTCTTGAGGTAGGTCAGCACCGGAATGGTCTGCGTCGTCAGCTTGTACATGCCGGGGCCGAACACGTCGGCAACCTTGCCTTCATTGACAAACACCGCCATCTGGGACTCGCGCACAGTGAGCGAAGCACCGTACTGGATTTCCATGTCGGCCATCGGGAAGCGCCAGGCCAGCGTGCCGTCATCGGCCTCCGTCCACTGGATGATGTCGATGAACTGTTTCTTGATGAAGTCCATTAAGGCCATGGCGCGCTCCCTTTGAAGTGAGTTGTCGGCCACATGATACCCGCCGGAAATGGCACCCGTGGCCTGTTTACAGCCCCTGGTGGATCTGCGCGCTTACTGGCCGTCCCCAAGGCAGCTTGGGCCGCGGCCCGCGCCAGCGCAATCGTTGGCGGCAGCACTGGGAACATCCGCAAACCCTGCCAGGCGGAAGGCGGGCGTTTCCGTGGTGACAGCCTGTTCTTCGGCGCGCCGTATGCCGGCCGCGCGGCGGAATGCCTGCTCACGCCGGTCGTCCGCCTCCAGCACCGGCAAAGCGGTGCCGTTGACGATGCGCAGATCACCAGCGCGCTCGGCCATGTTGGCTGGGGCCGGTGTGATGCTGGCCGTGGTGGCGGCCGCGGTGTTCAGCAGGACATAGTTGCCGGCATCCGCACCCGACAGCGTGATGCCGGTGATGCTGACAGGCTTGCCGCTGCCGACACCCGGCGTGTCGAAGTTGCCGGTCGCAGCGCCTACGGTCAGCACGTCTGCGCCTATGCGGCCGGTAAACGCTGCGCCGCCAGTCACCAGCGTGGCGGCCGTGGTGCCGTCCTGCATCTTGTTGGCGGCGGTAATGCCGCTGGCATCGGCAATCGACGCCGGCGTGATATTGGCCGTCGTCACGGCGGCTGCGTTCACGCTGTAATTGCCCGCATCCGTGCCGGTGATGGCGATGCCTGCGACGTTGACGGTTTTGCCCGCGCCGGCATTCTTGTCAATAAAGTTGGCCGTCGTGTTGCTAGCCGCGAGCACGTCGCCGGCAACCCGGTTGTCGCCCAGCGTCACAGTCGCGGCTGTGCCGCCGTCGTACACTCTGTTTTGCGCCGTGGCGCTTACCGTGAGGGCGCGCTGCGTGATATCGGCGGTGGTGGCGGCGGTCGCAATGACGCCGTAGTTACCCGCGTCGGTGCCGGTGAGGGCGATGCCGCTGACGCTAACGGCCTTGCCGGTGCCGACGTTTTTGTCGCCGAAGCTGGCTGCGGTATTGGTGGCGGTGAGTACATCGCCGGCGAGGCGGTTGTCGGTGAGCGTGACGGTGGCTGTTGCGCCTCCGTCGTACACCTTGTTCTGGCCGGTGGCGCTGACCGTCAGCGCGCGCGGTGTGATGGTGAGCGCGCCGTTGGTGATGGCCAGCGTATAGTTTTCACTGTTGGTACCCGCGCTTGCCGTGATGGCCACCGGGCCAGCCGCCACGGCGGTTCTGTCGACGGCGGTGGTGGCATAGCTCATGCCCAGGACTGTGGGGCTGTCGCCGTCGATCATGCCGGTCACATTGCCGGTAAGTACGGGGTTGGTGTCGCCGTAGACCTTGGTCTTGTTGTCCACCACGACGGTCACCGTCGGGGCGATGCGATAGAGGAAGGTGTTGGCCGTGCCCGCCGGCACATAGCTGGCGTCGCTGTTGTAGCGCTTGCTGTAGCCGGCAACGGCTTCCAGCGTGAGGTTGGGGTCGCCGCTGTAGACCAGGTAGCGGCCCGAAGCGGCCACAATGCCGCCCGCGCCCACATTGTTGATGAGTTGGCCGCCGGTGCCGACGCCGGCTGCATTGGCGCTGCCGGCCTTGAGGACCACGGCATCGCCGGTAGCGGACGAATTCACGGCATTGTTCAGCGTGAGGTTTGACGCCGCGCCGGTGGTTTCAATTTTGACGGCGCCCGTGGCCGTGACGCCTGCTGCCGCGCCAACCGTGCCCACGGCCAGTGCGCCGGCCTGCTTGTAGTCCAGGCTGCCGGTGTTCGCGGCCAGTGTGCTGACGGCATTGCCGGCATGCGTCAGCACATAAGAGCTTCCCGCACCGGTCAGCGCCAGCCCCGAGGCGGCCACAGCGCCGGATTGCGTCACGCCCCCGCCCGCGGACAAGATGGCATCGCCCGTCGTAGCCAGGGCGGCCACGCCGTAGCCGGCGGCGCCCGTGTACTGGATGGCCCCCGCTGCGTTGGCGCCGTCGGCGGCATTGCGCGCCTGCAGGTTGACTGTGCCGATGGCATTGCCGGCGTTGTTCAGCGTAATGGCCGCGCCCGCATTTACCAGTGTTTTGGCGCTGAGCGTGGGCGCCGTGATCGCGCCCGACTGGGTAATGGCCCCACCGGCAATCACGGCCAGGCCGGCGCTCACCGTGGAGCCGCCCAGCGCAACGGCGTCGGTGTCGCGCAGCGACACGCTGCGGCCGCTGGTCACGGTCACACTGGAGAAATTATTGCCGGCATCGGCCAGCGTGATGTCGTTGGCGGCGCCCGCTGCCAGCGTGGTGGCGCCGGTGACGGCCAAAACACCGGTTTGCGTGATGGCGCCGTTGGTGCTGACACCCAGCGTGCCCGACACGGTGGAGGCGCCCAGCACCAAAGCGTTGCTGTCGGCGAGAGAGACGTTGTTGCCGCTGCTGACAGCCACCGCGCCACTGAAGTCATTGCCGCCGTTGGCCAGCGTCACGTTGTTGGCGGCGCCGGCCGAGACGGCCGTCGTACCCTTGACCCTGAGCGCCGAACCCGCGGCTTGCGAGACAGCGCCGGAGCCGGCCAGGGCCAGGTTGCCGGTGGCGGTACCGCCCGTTGTATCTATGGTGCCGAGCACTTTCGCGGCGCTGCTATTGGTGAGCGTCACGTCACCGCCGTTGCTGGTGATGGAGCCGCCCGCCGCAAAAGTGGTGGCGGCCGTTCCGCTGCCGATGGAGACGGCGGCATCCGTGGCGACGATGGGGCCGTTGAGCAGCACGGCATTGTTGCCGTTGTTCAGCGAGAAGCCGCCCGGAGCAGTGATCGCGTTCAGCTGGGCCACGACGTTGGTCTGCGTGCCCAGGTTCAAGGCGCTGGCGGCTCCTGTCAGGCTGGCCGTCAGGACGGGCGCCGTCACCACGCCGGTCTGCGTGATCGAGCCGCCCGCCGCCAGCGTGAGCGTGCCGCCCGCATTGGCCGTGGTGGTGCCCAGGACCAGCGCATTGGCGTCCGTCAGCGCGATGCTTCTTGCGCTGACCGCAACGGCCCCGGTGAAGTCGTTGCCCGCCTGGTTGAGTGTCACGTCATTGGCAGCGCCCGCTGCAATGGTCGTGCTGCCCTTGACTTTCAATGATGTGCCTGCACCCTGGGACACGGCGCCTGTGCCTGTGATGAGCAGGTTGCCGGTCGATGCGCCGCCCGTGGTGTCGATGCTGCCCAGCACCTTGGCGGCGTTGGTGCTGGTGAAGGTCACGTCGCCGCCGCCAGTGGTGATCGCGCCGCCGGCGCCGAAGCTGGTCGCCCCCGCGCCGCTGTTGATGGACACCGCGTTGTTGGTCGTGGCAATCGTGCCGTTGACGGCCACCGCGTTGTTGCCGTTGGTCAGCACGAAGCCGCCCGCCGCGGTGATCGCATTGAGCGCGGCAATGTTGTTGGCCGAATTGAGCGTGACACCACCGGCACCGGTTCCTGCAATCGCCAGGGAAGCGGCCGTCACCACACCGACGGATTGCGTGATGTTGCCGTTCGACTGCAAGCTCAGCGCGCCTGTCGTATTGGCCAGCGTCACATTGACGCCGGCTGAGGCGCGGTAGTCGATGCTGCCCGCGGCATTGGCGCTATCCGCCTGGTTGCGGGTGCTCAGTGAAACATTGGTGATGGTGTTGGCGGCCATGTTCAAGGCGATGGCCGAACCCGCGTTGTTGCGGGTCTTGGCCGTCAGCGTTAGGGCGTTGAGGGTAGCCCCCGCGGACTGCGTGATCGCGCCACCGCCGGTGCCGGCGCTGCCGCTGGTCACGGTCAATGTTCCTGCGCCCACCGATGAGGTGCCTGTGCCGAAATTGATGCCTCCGGCACCGGGCGCCACCACGCTGGCATTCGAGCCGGCGGTGTTGACCGTCAGGTTGGTGCTTGCCACGTCGATGCCGTCGGTGGCGCCTATCGCGCCGGTGCGAGCATTGAGGTTCAGGTTGGCTGCCGTGATCTGGTTGCTGCCCGCGTCGTTGATGGAGCCTGCGTTGAGTGTCAGGGTTTTGCCGGCCAGATTGACGGCGCCGCCCACGGTGAGCGTGCCGGTCGAGGCCGCGGCATTGCCGATGACGATGGGGCCGGTGGCGCCCGTGGCGAAGGAGCCGAGTTCAGCGGCGGACAGGTCGAACGCGGCGGCCCCGGCCAGGGACATGGCCTGCGCTGCGCTGTTGGGCCGAAGCGTCAGGGTGCCTGAGGTCGTGAAAGCATTGCCGCCGGTGTTGTTGCTCAAGGCCACCGTGTCGGCGACGATGGTGATACCGCCGCTGCCGCTCGAGATATCGACATCGCCCTGCGAGTACGCACCGGTGCCCGTGTTGATGGCCACGGCGGCATTGGTCGTGGAGATGGCGCCGTTGACGGCGACCGCGTTATTGCCGTTGGTCAAAGTGAAGCCGCCCGGCGCCGTGATGGCGCCCAGCGCCGCGATGTTGTTGGTGGACGTGCCGAGATTCAGCGCGCTGCCGGCACCGGTCAGTGTGGCCGTCAGGCTGGGCGCCGTCACCACGCCGGTCTGCGTGATCGAGCCGCCCGCCGCCAGATTGAGGGAGCCGCCCGCATTGACCGTGGTGGTGCCCAGCACCAGTGCATTGGCGTCCGTGATGCTGACGTTGCGGCCCGACACCACCGACACCGCGCCGGTGAAGTCGTTGCCTGCGTTGTTCAACGTGATGTCGTTCAGGGCGCCGACGGTCAGCGAAGCCGTGGTCGCCTTGATGGCATTGGCTTGCGTGAGTGCGCTGGCGGCAGACAGCGTGAGCGCATTGACGTTCAGCGTGCCATTGAGCGTGATGTCACCGATGTCCGCGCCTGCCGTGGTGGCCGTGAGCGAGGTTGCGCCGGTGACGCCGGCCGATGCGCCGCCGATGGCGCCCACAGCAATGTCGTTGGCCGTCACCGTCAGCGCCGACAACGCCAGCGTGCCACCTGCCGTGCCTGTCACGCCGACGTCGCCCTTGCCTGCCTGTAGAACCAGTGCGCGACCGGAGGTCTGGCTATTGATGGCGCCGTCGAACTGGATATTTGCGCCGGCGCCGGCGCCCGCATTGCCGCCGCGCGAATCCACCGTCACGGTGGCTGCGTTGAGCAAGGCATCGTCCTTGACCTGGATTGCGCCGCCATTGCCGGAGGTTGCGCCGCCGACCTGGTCGCCGCCTAGCGCTGTGAGGTTGCCCGCCAGCGTGATGGTGGGTGTGCCCCCGGCTGCATCGAGCGTGATGGTGCCTGCATTGCCGCCTGCCGCTACGCCCGTTCCACCGTTGCCGCCCGTGGTACTGATCGCTGCGACCGACACATTGCCGCCGGTGGACACGAACGACACCGCCGCACCTTGTCCGCCGGCCTGGTTGGCGCCCGCGCCGTTGCCGCCTATGGCGCTGATGGCACCAGTGCTGCTGATGGCCGCCGTGGAATTGACAGTGACCGCGCCGCCGTTGCCGCCCGCCCCCGTGGTGCTGCCGTTGTTGCCATTGGCCGTGATGGCTGCCGTGGTGATGCCTGCCCCCGAGATGTCGACCGTACCGGCATTGCGCCCATTAGCCGTGCCGGTGGCCGCGCCGCCGCTGGTGGTGATGGCGCCGACCGCCACTGCGCCGCTGGCCGCTGTGACGCTGACATTGCCGCCGTTGCCTGAGGTGCCGCCCGTGGTGGTCAGCGCACCGGTTGTCACCGCCGTGCCATTGAGCGTAATGCTGCCGGCTATGCCGCCGGTACCCGCGCCGGTGGCGCCACCCGTCGAGGCTGTGATACCTGCGGCGGCGCCCAGCGTACCGCTGCCGGTGAGACTGACAACACCCGCATTGCCGCCGGCCTGGTCGGTGCCGTTGGCCCCACTGCCGCTGGCGGTGATGAGCCCGGTGACTGAGCGATTGACACCGGTCACGGTGACGTTGCCCGCGTTGCTGCCGGCGCGCGTGCCCGCGGCCAGCACCGTGCCGCTGGTGTTCAAGGTACCGGTGACGGTAACGCCGCCCTGCGAGGCGAGGGTGACCGCACCGCCGTTACCGGCCGCGCCCCCGCTGCTATCGATGGCCAGGGTGGTCAGGTTGGCACCTGCCGCATTGTTGGTGACGCTGATGCTGCCAGCTGTACCGCCCAATCCGGTGCCCAGCGCAGCACCGGTTTTAGCCGTCAAGGCGCCCAGGGCAATCGCGCCTGCCGTCGTTGAGTTGTTGACTACCGTGACGGAGCCTGCCGCGCCGCCCGCGCCGTTGGCGGCCGAGCCCGAGCCGCCGCTGGCCGTCAGGGTCCCTGCAGTAATGGCGCCGCTGCTGCTCAAGCTGATGGCCCCACCCGCGCCACCCGCCTGGTCGGTACCTACGCCTGCCCCGCCGTTGGCTGTGATGCCGCCCGCGCCCAGGTTGATCACGCCCGCGCTGAGTGTGACGTTGCCGGCGCTGCGCCCGCTCTGGGCAACGGCTGTTCCGCCCGTGGTGGTGATGCTGGTGCCGCCGGTTGACAGCGTGCCGGTGCTGCTGGCGTTGAGCAGCACGCTGCCGCCTGCCGCTTTGGTGCCGCCCGTGGTGGTGATCGCAGCCGTGGTGAGGTTGCCGCCCGCTGCGGTGTTGTCGACCTGGACGCTGCTGGTGGCGTTAAAGCTGCCCGCTGCGCCTGTGCCCGGCGCATTGCCGGTTTGCACCGTCAGCGCCCCTAGCGTGAGGTTGCCGGTGCCCGAGTTGGCCACCACCACGCGTCCGGCGTTGCCGCCGTTACCCGTGCCTACAGCTGCGCCGCCACTGGCCGTCATGGCCGCCGCCCCGGCAATGCCGCCCACTGCGGTGACGCTGACTTGCCCGCCTGCGCCGCCGCTTTGGTTGGTGCCCACGCCGGCGCTGCCGCTGGCGGTGATGGTGCCCAGCGCCGTGATGGCTGCGCCCGTGTTAATCGTGACGTTGCCTGCGTCGCGCCCGTCCAGCGTGCTGAGGGCATTGACCGTGCCGCCGCCCGTGGCAATGGTGCTCGCACTCAATGTGCCTGTCGTGTTGATACTGACCGACCCGCCGGCTCCGTTGGCCTGACCGCTGGCGTTCAGTGCGGCCAGGGTGGTCGCCGTCGCTGCCGTGGCGTTGTTGTTGACCGTGATGCTGCCCGCAGCCAGGGCCGCTGTGGTGCCTGTTGATATGCCCGTGCGGGCGTTGAGCCCGACGGTGCCTGCCAGGCTGATCGCGCCTGTACTGGCTGCAGCGTTGGTCACGCTGATGGTGCCCGCCGCGCCGCCTGCTGCTGCCGTGCCAGATGCCGCACCGCCGTTGGCTGTCATGGCGCCGGCGCCAGTGCTGCTCATGCCGCCGGCGTTGCTGGTCACGCTGATCGCGCCGCCAGCCCCGCCTGCAAAGCTGGTGCCGTTGCCTGCCCCGCCTGTGGCCGTCAAGGTGCTGGCTCCGAGGGTGACTGTGCCGCCGCTCAAGGTGATGTTGCCTGCGTTGGCGCCCGCACTGTTGACACCCACGCCGCCTGTCGCAGCAATGGCCGCACCGCCTGTGCTCAGCACGCCAGCGCCGGCTGCGCTGACGTTGATGTTGCCGCCTGCCGCTTTGGTGCCGCCCGTGGTGGTGATCGCAGCCGTGGTGAGGTTGCCGCCCGCTGCGGTGTTGTCGACCTGGACGCTGCTGGTGGCGTTAAAGCTGCCCGCTGCGCCTGTGCCCGGCGCATTGCCGGTTTGCACCGTCAGCGCCCCTAGCGTGAGGTTGCCGGTGCCCGAGTTGGCCACCACCACGCGTCCGGCGTTGCCGCCGTTACCCGTGCCTACAGCTGCGCCGCCACTGGCCGTCATGGCCGCCGCCCCGGCAATGCCGCCCACTGCGGTGACGCTGACTTGCCCGCCTGCGCCGCCGCTTTGGTTGGTGCCCACGCCGGCGCTGCCGCTGGCGGTGATGGTGCCCAGCGCCGTGATGGCTGCGCCCGTGTTAATCGTGACGTTGCCTGCGTCGCGCCCGTCCAGCGTGCTGAGGGCATTGACCGTGCCGCCGCCCGTGGCAATGGTGCTCGCACTCAATGTGCCTGTCGTGTTGATACTGACCGACCCGCCGGCTCCGTTGGCCTGACCGCTGGCGTTCAGTGCGGCCAGGGTGGTCGCCGTCGCTGCCGTGGCGTTGTTGTTGACCGTGATGCTGCCCGCAGCCAGGGCCGCTGTGGTGCCTGTTGATATGCCCGTGCGGGCGTTGAGCCCGACGGTGCCTGCCAGGCTGATCGCGCCTGTACTGGCTGCAGCGTTGGTCACGCTGATGGTGCCCGCCGCGCCGCCTGCTGCTGCCGTGCCAGATGCCGCACCGCCGTTGGCTGTCATGGCGCCGGCGCCAGTGCTGCTCATGCCGCCGGCGTTGCTGGTCACGCTGATCGCGCCGCCAGCCCCGCCTGCAAAGCTGGTGCCGTTGCCTGCCCCGCCTGTGGCCGTCAAGGTGCTGGCTCCGAGGGTGACTGTGCCGCCGCTCAAGGTGATGTTGCCTGCGTTGGCGCCCGCACTGTTGACACCCACGCCGCCTGTCGCAGCAATGGCCGTACCGCCTGTGCTCAGCACGCCAGCGCCGGCTGCGCTGACGTTGATGTTGCCGCCGGCCCCTTTGGCAAGGCCGGTGGTGGTCAGGGCAGCTACCGTGACGTTTTGATCAGCCGCGTTGTTGGTCACGCCAATGCTGCCCGCTGTGCCACCCAGACCTGTGCCAACCGCTGCACCGGTCTGTGCCGTCAGCGCCGCGGTCTGAATGTTTCCGCTCCCGCTGTTGGCAACAGTAATCGTGCCGCCATTGCCGCCTGCCGAGGCGCCAGTGCCGCCATTGCCGCCGCTGGCCGTGATGCTGGTGATTGTCGCGCCGCCGACCGAAGTCAGAGCGATCGTGCCGGCGTTGCCGCCGCCCTGGTTGACTCCCGCTCCCGCGCCGCCGTTGGCGGTGATCGCAGCGCTGCTGCTGAGCGCGCCTGTCGCGTTCACCGTGATCGCCCCACCCGAACCACCCGCGCCCGTGGTGATGCCGGCGGTGCCATTGGCGGTGATGCCTGCCAGCGTCACGCCCACCCCCGTGATGTTCACCGCTCCCGCCGTGCGCCCAATGTTCGTGCCTGTCGCCGTCCCGCCTGTGGAAGTGACGGCGCCCGCCAAATTGACTGTACCCGTCGCTGTGATGGTGGCCGCTCCACCGTTCGTATTGTTCGCGCCTGTCGTGGTGACAGTTCCGGCAGCTGTACCGGTGATGTTGGTCCCCGACAGGGTAATGGCGCCACCTTGCGAGGTGAGGGCTGCGCCCAGCGCCAGATTGCCGCCGCCCAGTCCGTCCGCATTGGCTTTGAGATTGATGGCGCCACCGCCCGAGGTGGTCAGGGTGTTGCCGGCGGTTATGTTGATGTCATTGTTGGCTTCAAAGCTGATGCTCTTGCCCGCAGTCACGGTAAACGCCGTGCTCAGCGTGATGTCATTGGTGGCCTGCAGGGTGATGTTGCCAGCGACGCCATTGAGGGTGGCCGTCGAAACCGTTTGTGTCGTGCCGGGTTGAGCGCCAAATGTGCTGACGTCGGCATAAGTGGCCGGCCCCGCAGCGCCAACAATGATGTTCAGCGGATCAAGCAGCAAAGTGCCTGCGCTGCCGCGCGGCGCGCTCAGGTTGGCGGCGCCATCAAAAGCCAGCGTCTGCTTGCCGGAAACTTCGGCAAATCCGCCATTGCCTGCTTCTGCGCCGCCCGTGGCCTTGATGCCGCCATAAAATCCGGTGGCATCGTCGGCCCACACCACCACCTTGCCGCCATCGCCGGATCGGGTCGCGCTGGCATCGATGTTGGCGCCCGATGACACCAGCGTCACTGCGGCATTTTGCTCAGCGCCCTTACCTTGGTAATTGCCGCCGACCAGCACCGTGCCGCCACCGGAAGAACCCGACGCGTCGATGCTGGCGGTAGGTGCCAACACCACCTTGTCACCAAGAACTTTTACCGTGCCGCCGGTCTGCCCCGCCGCAGTGCCGGCCGCGCTCAACTCGCCGCTGACGTTCACAATGCCCGTGGCACCTCCGCTCAGCACAATTGTGCCGTTGCGCTCCACCGCCGAGTTGGCGCGTATGACGCCCGACTGGTTGATCACGGTCGCCATCGCGTCGCCCATGGCGCTGGCCAGCACAGCGACCTGGCCGCCCGTGGCGGTGATGCTGCCGCTGTTGTTAATAGCGGCTTGCGCGGCTGCGGCGTCGACCGAAAAGCGCACCAGGCCCACGCCCGAGGTGTCGACCGATACGCGAGAGCCTGCCAGCAAGCCGACCGAACCGGCCTCTGCGCTGATGGCGCCGGTGTTGGTGACTTGCGGCGCAGCCAGCAGCACATAACCGCCGCGCGCAGCAGTAAGGCTACCGTGGTTGCTGATGGCGCCTGTGCCAGTGCCGCTGAAGCTGTAGCGCCCGGCCATGAAGTCGCCGTTGTTGATATCCAGGCTGGAAGCGACCAAACCGCCTACGTTGACCTGCGCACCAGGTGCAAACATGACGCCTGAGGGGTTGATCAGGAAGACCTGGCCGTTGGCGCTGAGCGAGCCGAAGATGGACGAGGCACCGTTGCCGATGACGCGGTTCAGCGCAACGGACGCTGCGCCGGGCTGCACGAACTGCATGGACTGGCCCGCGCCGATGTTGAAGCTTTGCCAGTTGAGCACCGCCTTGTCGCTGGACTGATTGACCACCATCGCGTTAGCCGATGGCGTGCTGACGCTGGCCTGTCCGGCCACGACCTGGCCGCCTTCAGGAAGGGCTGTGGCCCAGGGCGAAACCGTGGCCAGCAACACCGCGAGCAGGTGCGACAGGCGGCGGCCGCTGCGGATGCGGTAGGTGGCCGAGAGCTTGCGAGACAGGCGGACCACCACCGTGCGCACGGACCAGGGACGGTAGGCGGTGCGGGTTGAGACAGCGGGGGTGGTCATGATGTGCATTCGAAGTTGGGGCCGGCCTAGAACCAGGTTTGGGCCGAAAGCCAGGCGCGCGGCGCGCGATCGGGGTCGCCGGTAGAAGGCTGCGCCGGCGTGGTGCGCCAGGCCAGGTAGGTTTTGACAAGGAACTTGCCGGGCCGGCCCAGCGTGGCGCCCACGCCGAAGGAGCCCAGGCTCAGGGTGTTGGCGTTGCCGGGCACGGTGGGGCCGTTCTGGTTGAAGCGCACGCGGCCGAAGTCGTAGAAGGCCAGCAAGTTCAGCGGCTCGCCCCAGGGCGCTTGCGGAAACTGGTAGCGCGACTCCAGGTTCAGCAAGAAGCCTGCATCGCCCACGCCTTCGCCCACCGGGTAGCCGCGCACGCCACTAGGCCCGCCCAGCGTCATTTTTTCGGCTGAGCTGAGGTTTTTCGACGCCAGTTGGGCCTGGGCTGCAATGTGGAAGCTAAAGGCCGTATCAAAGAACTGGCCGCGCTGGTATTCCAGGTTCAGCTTGCTGAAACCGCCCGCTGTGCGCAAGCCGCCCAGGCCATCGTCGAGCAACTGGTCAGCCGCATTGAGCGTCAGGCGGCCGAAGGTGACATTGGCGGCATAGCTGTTCAGGCCGCTGCCGTCGGTGAAATTGCCCGCCAACCCCACCCGGAGCGCGAGGATGTCACGCTCGCTTTTAAGTGCGGGTGTGCGTATTTCGTCGACCAGGTTTTTTTGCTCCGCACTGACGAAGCCATAGAGGTTCGTGGTGCGCCCGCGCACAAGAGGATGAGACACGCTGAGGCCGACGATGTCTGCCCGGCCGGTAGCCCCCAGCGCTTCGAATTGCTTGCCCAGCGCGTAGTCAAGGCGCGCCAGGCTAACGCCTACCCGTGTGCCGTGGGCGCCGAACGGCACGGTGTAGCCAAGCCGGTAAAGCGCCGAGCCAGCCTGATCGCTTTGCTGCGCGCTCAAGGCCAGTACGTCGCCGCGCCCCAGCAGGTTGTTGACGTTGCCATTGAGCAGCGCGCGAGCAGCTCCTGCCGCACGTGCGCCATGGTTGTCTACGCTTGCCGAGCCGTCAAATCGCGGGCCTTTGGCCTGTACGGTGATCAGCACGTCAGCCTGACCCGCGCGCTCGCCAGGCTGCACGGTGGCGCCGGCCTCGTAGCCCGCCAGGTCGCGCAGCAGCAGTACGGGCTTGTCGAGCGCGTATTCAGTGACGGCGTCGCCGGGCTGGATCTGCCCGGCCACCAGCTCTTCGGCGAAGGCCTTTGAGATGCCCGTGCCCTCTACCCGCACGGTAACGCGGCCCACGCGCGCTTCCAGGATGGCGATGGTGACGGTTCCGCCCTCAGCGGGAAAAGCCTGTTCGGGCAGATAGGCCTGGGTGAGCAGGTAGCCGTTCTGCCGGTAATAGGCGCCGATGGTGTTGGCCGCTTCGGTCAGGCCCGCAAGGTCCGTGGGCTGGTGAAGCCGGGGCGCCAGCAGCGAGGCCAGGAGTTCGCCAGAGAACACCGTGTTGCCGGTAAAACTGAAGGCGGCCGGCGTGATGCGGGCCGTGCCGGCAGCGGGCACGGTGGCCTGAGGTTGCTGCAACTCCAGCAGCGGAGCACTGCGAGGCGGCAGCAAAGGCAAGGGGCTTGGCGACTCCAGCAAGGTGCCGGCATCTGGCCGCACGTCGACCCTCGCCTGGGCCAACGCAGGCGCAGCCCCGGCGGCACAAGCGCCCAATAACCCCCAGGTCAGAGCCCGGAGCGCCAAAACAGGGAGACGAAACAAGAGCAGACCTTTCAAGCAAGAGTGCAACAAAATGTTGCATTCCTGTTGTAGTCTTTTGGATTCATGATGTCCAACAGTTTCCCTACTGAAGGCGCAGGTTTATCTCGTATGTGTTTGTTTTTTCACACTTATTTGACGATCGGCGCGCTAGCAGGGATGAGTGGCGCCAAGGCGTTGCAAAGTGTAAGTATCCGGTCTTGTGCGCAGTTGGCAGGCCGCCCAGCTGGCCGGGCTATGGATTGCTTAGGCCAAATCAATTGGCGTAAAGATTAGTCTATGACTATCATTTATCAAGAATCAATCGCTTTTACCTATTTCTAAGGAGCCGCTGATGACTGACCTTGTACGCACCAACCTGCCGACATTGAAGAAGACCGCCAGCTACTACGTGGTGCACGTGACGGTAGCGGCCTTGGTGGCTTATGCGGTGACCGGCAACTTTCTGCTGGCGGTCACGCTGAGCCTGCTGGAGCCGACGGTGCAGGCGTTTGCCTTTTTCTTCCATGAAAAAGCCTGGCAGCGCTGGGGCGGCCGGACCGCAGCCGCGCCCGTGGCGACGGGCGCCTAGCGCTCAGTGCGGCTGCTTAGGGCGAGGAGCCTGAGCCGCTCACAAAGCCCAGCGAAGCGGTCCTGGTCAGGAGGGGTTTGTGAGTGGCTCAGGAGCCCCAGACCTCGCGTGCGGTCTCGACCACCAGGCGCAGCTTGTTGCGCTGCGCCTCGACGGCGATGTTGTTGCCGTGCACGGTGCTGCTGAAGCCGCACTGCGGCGACAGCGCGAGCTGCTCCAGCGGCGCGTATTTCGCGGCGTCTTCGATGCGGCGTTTCAGGTCGTCCTTGCTTTCCATTTCGCCGAACTTCGTGGTGACCAGGCCCAGCACCACGGTCTTGCCCTTGGGCAAGTAGCGCAGCGGCCGGAAGTCGCCACTGCGGCTGTCGTCGTATTCGAGGAAGTAGGCGTCCAGGTCCATCTCTTTGAGCAGCGCCTCGGCCACAGGCTCGTAATTGCCGGCTGCGGCGTGCGTGCTCTTGAAGTTGCCGCGGCACAGGTGCATGGCCAGGGTCATGCCGGCGGGCTTTTGCGCGACCACCTTGTTGATGAATTTGGCGTAGCGGTGGGGCAGCTCGTTGGGGTCGTCGCCGCGCTGGCGCGCCGCTTCGCGCATTTTTTCGTCGCAGAGGTAAGCCAGGTTGGTGTCGTCCATCTGCACATAGGTGCAGCCTGCCGCGGCCAGACTACGCAGCTCGTCACCATAGGCGTTGGCCACATCGTCGTAAAAGGCCGGGTCGAGTTCGGGATAGGCCTCTTTGCTGATGCCGGCGCGGCCGCCGCGAAAGTGCAGCATGGTGGGCGAGGGAATAGTGACCTTGGGCGTATTGCCCGCACTGACCTGGCTTTTGAGGTACTGGAAGTCGGCGAGCTGGATGTCCTTGACGTGGCGCACCTTGTCAATCACGCGCATCACGGGCGGCGCCAGTTCCATGCTGCCGTCGGGCCGCTGGATGGTGACCGGGATGTCGGTCTTCACGCCGCCGATCTGCTCCAGGAAATCGATGTGGAAATAGGTGCGGCGGAATTCGCCGTCGGTGATGCTTTTAAGGCCCACGTCTTCCTGGAACTTCACGATCTCGGTGATGGCCTGGTCTTCGACCTTGCGCAGTTGTTCAGGCGTGATTTGGCCCTTGGCTTTTTGCTCGCGGGCTTCCAGCAAGTACTGGGGGCGCAGAAAGCTGCCGACGTGGTCGTAGCGGGCAGGTAGTTTGGCGGTCATGGGAAATCTCCATTGCTTGCAGTACAAGGCCCCATGGTATGCCACCCAGAAAGACCCTCATTGAATACATAATCTTCGTATTTACCCTGATTTTCCCCATTTTTCTTGGCTTTTTTTCGATTTATGTATACATTGAGTATCCATGGACGCCAGAAAACCTACTTTCCCGCTCAACGCCTGGTATGCCGCCGCCTATGACGTCGAAGTCGGCCGCAAGCTGCTGGCCCGCACGATTTGCAAGCAGAAGGTCGTGATGTTCCGCCGCACCGACGGCCAGGTGGCGGTGCTGGAAAACGCCTGCTGGCACCGGCTCCTACCGCTGTCCATGGGCACGCTGAACGGCGATGAACTGACCTGCGGCTATCACGGCCTGGTCTACAACGCCCAGGGCCGCTGCACCCACATGCCCAGCCAGGAAACGCTGAACCCCTCGGCCTGCGTGCGTGCCTTCCCGGTGGTGGAAAGGCACCGCTTCGTCTGGATCTGGCCCGGCGACCCCGCTAAGGCGGACCCGGCGCTGGTGCCCGACATGCACTGGAACGACGATTCGGCCTGGGCCGGCGACGGCAAGCTGATCACCGTGAAGTGCGATTACCGCCTCGTGGTGGACAACCTGATGGACCTGACCCACGAGACCTTTGTGCACGGCTCCAGCATAGGCCAGCGCGCCGTGGCAGAGGCGCCCTTTGTGGCCACGCATGGCGACCGCACGGCCACCGTGACGCGCTGGATGGAAAACATCGACGCGCCGCCCTTCTGGGCCGGGCAGATGGAGCACGCGCGCAACTACACGGGCAAGGTGGACCGCTGGCAGATCATCCGCTTTGAAGCGCCCTGCACCGTGAACATCGACGTCGGCGTGGCCGAGGCCGGATCGGGCGCGCCGCCCCAGGACGGCCGGCCCGGCGACCGCAGCCAGGGCGTCAATGGCTTTGTGCTGAACACGGTGACGCCGGAGACCGATGGCAGCTGTCACTACTTCTGGGCTTTCGCGCGCAATTACTGCCTTGGCGAGCAGCGCCTGACGCACCAGTTGCGCGAGGGCGTGGCCGGCATCTTCCGCGAGGACGAACTCGTGCTGGAGGCCCAGCAAGTCGCCATCGACGAACACCCGGACCACCAGTTCTACAACCTCAACATCGACGCGGGTTCCATGTGGGCGCGGCGGCTGATAGACCGGCTGATCGCACTGGAAAAACCACCGGCACCCGTTATCGCCATCCGCCGGGCGGCCTGAACCGGAAATCATCTTTTATGCGAACCACAACCAACGCTATCAATTCAATAGCTACCAGCACAGACGCAGAAAGGGCTACAGGCCAAAATAGCCTTGAAAGTGCGCAGGTGCGGGCGCAGCTGCAGCTTCGCGAGATGATCCTGGCCGGCGAATTGCCCGGCGGCGCGCGCATTGCCGAGCTGTCTATCGTCGAAAAACTCGGCTTCTCGCGCACACCCATCCGCGCGGCACTGATGCGGCTGGAACAGGAAGGCCTGCTGGAGTCGCTGCCCAACGGAGGCTACGCCGTGCGCACGTTTTCGGAGCGCGACGTGTCCGAGGCCATCGAGCTGCGCGGCACGATTGAAGGCCTGTCGGCGCGTCTGGCGGCCGAGCGCGGCGCGCCCACCGTGGTGCTCGGCGAGGCGCGCGAATGCCTGAACCGCATTGACGAAGTGCTGAGCCAGCCGGCCCTCAACGACGAGGCGTTTTCGAGCTACGTGGCGCTCAATGAACGCTTTCATGCACTGCTCAGCGAGATGGCGGGCAGCGAGGTGATCGCGAAAGAGCTGGACCGCGTGTCCAGCCTGCCCTTTGCCTCGGCGTCGGGCTTCGTGGTGGTGCAGGCCAACTCACCACGTGCGCGCGACATGCTCATCGTGGCGCAAGACCAGCACCGCCAGGTGCTGGACGCCATTGAGCAGCGGGAGGGCTCGCGCGCCGAAGCCATCATGCGCGAGCACTCGCGCCTGGCCCAGCGCAACCTGCGCGCCGCCGTGGCCAGCCACAACCTGGACCAGATGCCGGGCGTGCGTCTCATTCGGAAGAAATGACGCCCCCCCCGAAGCGGCCCGCGGCCGCCTCCCCCTCAAGGGGGCGCCACCAGTGGCCCGGCAAAGCCGGTTCCACGGCGGCCCCGCGAATTGAAGAGACCACGGAAAACTGAATGAAAGCCAATTCCAGCTGGACCGATGCGGTCATTGAATCTTTTGAGGACCTCACGCCCACCGTGCGTGAGTTCCGCATCCGGCCCGCGGATAGCGCGCAAGGCGTGCAGCGCCATGAACCCGGCAGCCATCTGCAGGTGCAGCTGCTTGTGGACGGCAGGCCGGAGCTGCGCTCCTACTCGCTGGTCGGCGAGCCCGAGGGGCAAAGCTGGCGCATCGCCGTGAAGCGGCTGGACGATGGCCGGGGCGGTTCGCGCGCGATGTGGCGGCTGGCCGCCGGCGACCGGCTGCAGGTCAGCGGGCCGCGCAACCATTTCCCGCTGGACTTCAACGCACCGGCCTACCTGCTGGTGGCTGGCGGCATAGGCATCACGCCGCTGCTGGGCATGGCCCAGGCGCTGGCCGGGCGCTGTGCACAGTCGGGCCGGCCGCTGCGCATGCTGTATGGCGTGCGCAGCAACGCAGAACTGGCTTACGGCCAAGCGCTGCGAGCTTGCCTGGGCGAGCGGCTGCAGGCGGCCGTCGATGCGCGCATCGATTTCGCCGCCGAGATCGCGGCGCTGCCGCCAGGCGCGCAAATGTATGTCTGCGGCCCGGTGCCCATGCTGGACGCGGCGCGTCATGCCTGGGAGGCCTCGGGCCGTCCAGCGGCCGACCTGCGCTATGAGACCTTCGGCAACAGCGGGCGCTTCGCACCACAGGCTTTTCGGGTGCAAATCCCTCGCCATGCGCTGGACATCACCGTGCCGCCCGGCTGCAGCCTGCTGGACGCGCTGGAGCAGGCAGGTGTGGAAGCGGTGTCCGACTGCAAGCGCGGCGAATGCGGCCTGTGCACGCTGGACGTGCTGGCGCTGGACGGCGAGATTGACCACCGCGACGTATTTTTGAGCGAGCACGAGAAACAGCAGAACACGCGGCTGTGCGCCTGTGTCTCACGCGTGGTGGGCTCCGTGACGCTGGATTCTTTCTACCGGCCCGACAGTTGAATATCCGAACCACGTCCGCCGCAGAGCATCCATCAAGTTCGTATATAGAACATTTGTACTTATAACGAACACTCAGTACACTACCGCCAATTTCCCCGGCCTTGTATAAATTCGAATTCGACACTGGAGACAAACCATGAAAAGACGCCTCTTTACCGCTGCAGCCCTTGCCGTTGCATCCCTGGCTTCGGCCACTTCAGCACTGGCCCAGGACAACACCTTCAAGGTAGGGCTGATCCTGCCGATGACAGGCCAGCAAGCCACCACCGGCCGGCAGATCGAGGCGGCCGCGCGGCTTTACATGGCACAGAACGGCGACACCGTGGCGGGCAAGAAGATCCAGCTGATCGTGAAGGACGACACTTCGCTGCCGGACACCACGCGCCGCCTGGCGCAAGAGCTGGTGGTCAACGACAAGGTCAACGTGCTGGCGGGCTTCGGCATCACGCCCTCGGCCCTGGCCACCGCGCCCATCGCAACGCAGTCCAAGACACCGATGGTGGTGATGGCGGCGGCGACTTCCAGCATCACCCAGGCCTCGCCCTATATCGTGCGCAGCAGCTTCACGCTGCCGCAGGTGTCGGTCGCGCTGGCCGACTGGGCGCCCAAAAATGGCATCAAGACAGTGGTCACGCTGGTGTCCGACTACGGCCCCGGCATCGACGCCGAAAAATACTTCAAGGACCGCCTGACCTTCAACGGCGGCCAGGTGACCGACGCGCTACGCGTGCCGCTACGCAACCCGGACTTCGCGCCCTTCCTGCAGAAGGTGCGGGACAACAAACCCGATGCATTGTTCGTTTTCGTGCCATCCGGCGCGGGCGCCGCTGTGATGAAGCAGTTCCTCGAGCGCGGCCTGGACAAGGCCGGCATACGGCTGATCGCTACCGGCGACGTGACGGACGACGACCAGCTCAATGACATGGGCGACGGCGCGCTGGGCGTGGTGACCTCGCACCACTACTCGGCGGCGCACCCGTCGGCGATGAACAAGAAATTCGTGGAAGCCTTCTCCAAGGCGAACAAGGGCCTGCGCCCCAATTTCATGGCCGTGGGCGGCTATGACGGCATGCGGGTGATTTACGAAGCGCTCAAAACCAGCAAAGGCCAGGGCGGCGGCGACGCGCTGCTCGCGGCCATGAAGGGCCAGCTGTTTGAAAGCCCGCGCGGCAAGATCTTCATCGACGCCCAGACGCGCGACATCGTGCAGGACGTCTACCTGCGCAAGGTCGAGAAGAAGGACGGCCAGCTTTACAACGTGGAATTTGACGTGATCAAGGACGTCAAGGATCCCGGAAAAGCCAAGTAAACGGCAACGTCCTTCACAAGGGATGGTTAGGATGGAAGCGCCGTCCGGCCCCCACCCCAACCCTCCCCCAGCGGGGGAGGGAGCAACATCAAAACCACTCCATGCTGACCCTTCTTTTCGACGGTATCGCCTACGGCATGCTGCTGTTCATCCTGGCGGTGGGCCTGGCGGTGACCATGGGCTTGATGAATTTCATCAACCTCGCGCACGGCGCCTTCGCCATGGCCGGCGGCTACATCACCGTGCTGCTGATGCAGCATTTCGGCGTGCCGTTTTTGCTGTGCCTGCCACTGGCCTTTATCGGCTCGGCGCTGCTGGGCGCGGTGCTGGAGCGCACCTTGTACCGGCCGCTCTACAACAAACCCCACCTGGACCAGGTGCTGTTTTCGATCGGCCTGGTGTTCATGGCGGTGGCCAGCGTGGATTACTTCGTGGGCTCGACGCAGCAGATCGTGCACCTGCCCGAATGGCTCAAGGGCCGCACCGAGATCGGCAGCGGCGCCTGGATGCTGGGCATGGGCCACTACCGCCTGTTCATCATCGCGGTGTGCGCCGCGCTGACGGTGGGCCTGCAGTACCTGCTGGCGCGCACGCGCTTTGGCAGCCGGCTGCGCGCGTCGGTGGACGACCAGCGCGTGGCGGCCGGCCTGGGCATCAACGTCAACCTGGTGTTCCTCTCGACCTTCGCCGTCGGCTCGGGCCTGGCCGGCCTGGGCGGCGCGCTGGGCGCCGAGGTGCTGGGCCTGGACCCGAGCTTTCCGCTCAAATTCATGATTTATTTCCTGATCGTGGTGGCCGTGGGCGGCACCTCCTCGATCACCGGACCGCTGCTGGCCGCGCTGCTGCTGGGCATCGCGGACGTGGCGGGCAAGTACTACATCCCCAAGCTGGGCGCCTTCATCGTCTACAGCCTGATGATCGTGATCCTGATCTGGCGGCCGCAAGGCCTCTTTGTGCGCAAGGGAGGCAAATAGGATGAACACCCGGACATCGCTGCTCAAGAGCAGCCGCTGGAAACCCTGGGAGCCGGTACTCTGGCTCGCCGCCTTCGCCGCGCCGGTGCTGATGCCCAGCCATGCGTCCCTCATCAACGAGATCGCCATCGTCGCGCTGTTCGCGGTGTCACTGGACCTGGTGCTGGGTTACACCGGCATCGTCTCTCTGGGCCATGCGGCTTTTTTTGGCATCGGTGGCTACGCGGCGGCGCTGTTCGCCAAGCTGGTCATGCCCGATCCGCTGGTGGGCCTGGCCGTAGGCATCACCGCCGCCACGCTGCTGGGCGCCCTGTGTTCACTCACCATCCAGCGCGGCAGCGACCTGACGCGGCTCATGGTGACGCTGGGCGTGGCGCTGATCCTGCTGGAACTGGCCAACAAGCTCGACTGGCTGACCGGCGGCGCCGACGGCCTGCAGGGCGTAGTCATGGGCCCGCTGCTAGGCCGCTTCGAGTTCGACCTCTCGGGCCGCACCGCCGCCTATTATTCGCTGGCGGTGCTGCTGGTGCTGTTCGTGCTGATGCGCCGCCTGGTGCATTCGCCCCTGGGCGCGACGCTGAAAGCGATACGCGACAACCGCCTGCGCGCCATGGCCATCGGGATTCCGGTCGCGTCGCGGCTGGCCGTGGTCTACACGGTGGCTGCCGGCGTGGCCGGTGCGGCCGGCGCGCTGCTGACGCAGACCACCGGCTTCGCCTCTCTGGACTTGTTTGAGTTCCACCGCTCGGCCGACGTGCTGCTGATTCTGGTGGTGGGTGGCGTGGGCTGGCTGTATGGCGGCGTGGCCGGGGCCATTGTGTTCAAGCTGATGCAGGATGCGCTCTCGTCCATCACGCCGCAATACTGGACCTTCTGGATAGGCCTGTTCCTGGTGGTACTGGTGCTGGTGGGCCGCGAGCGGCTGGTCCGGCCCTGGACCTGGCTGCCGCAGCGCCGGCGCGGAGGCCGGCCATGAGCGCGGCGCCGCAAGGCGACGCAGTGCTGTCCGCGCAAGGCCTGGTGATGCGCTTCGGCGGCATTGCAGCGACCAACAATGTGAGCCTGAACCTGCGGCGCGGGGCTCGCCATGCCTTGATCGGCCCCAACGGCGCGGGCAAAACCACGCTGGTCAATCTGCTGACGGGTGTGCTGCAGCCGACCGAAGGCCGCATCCTGCTTGACGGCGAAGACATCACGCGGCTGGCGCCGCACCAGCGCGTCAAGCGCGGCATGGTGCGCACCTTCCAGATCAACCAACTGTTCGACTCGCTCACGCCGCTACAGACGCTGGCGCTGACCGTGTCGCAGCAAACGGGCCTGGGCGCGAAATGGTGGCAGCCGCTGGGACGCAACCGGACCGTGACCGAGCGCTGCGAACAGTTGCTGGAACAGTTTCATCTGGCCGAAGTAATGGACCAACCGACCCGCGTGCTGGCCTATGGCAAGCGCCGCCTGCTGGAGATCGCCGTGGCGCTGGCCTGCGAGCCGCGCGTGCTGCTGCTGGACGAGCCCGTGGCGGGCGTGCCGGCCGGCGAGCGCGAGGAGTTGCTGCAAACCGTGGCCGCGCTGCCCGCCGACGTGTCGGTGCTGCTGATCGAGCACGACATGGACCTGGTGTTCAGCTTCGCCACCACCATGACGGTGCTGGTCAACGGCACGCTCCTGACAGAAGGCACGCCCGAACAGATCGCGGCCGACCCGCAGGTCAAGGCGGTCTATCTGGGCCATGGCGAGGAGGTGGCCCATGGCTGAACTCCTCAAGGTCGACAAGCTGCGCGCCGGCTACGGCGAGGCGGTGGTGCTGCACGAGGTGTCGTTCACGCTGGGCGAAGGCCAGACGCTCGCGCTGCTGGGCCGCAACGGCACCGGCAAAACCACGCTGATCAACACGTTGGCGGGCGCGACGCGGCAGCATGGCGGGTCCATCTCTTTCGGTGCCGGCCCTGCCGTGGTCGAACTGCACCAGTTGCCCTCACACGAGCGCGCGGCGGCCGGCATCGGCTGGGTGCCGCAGGAGCGCAATATCTTCAAGTCGCTGACGGTGCACGAGAACCTGACGGCGGTGGCACGCCCGGGCAAATGGAATCCCGAGGGCGTGTACGCCATGTTCCCGCGCCTGGCCGAGCGCAAGGGCAACCTGGGCACGCAGTTGTCGGGCGGCGAGCAGCAGATGCTGGCCGTGGGCCGGGCGCTGGTGCTGAACCCGAAGCTGCTGCTGCTCGACGAGCCGCTCGAAGGCCTGGCGCCCATCATCGTGGAGGAGTTGCTGCGCGCCATACGCCGCATCACGCGCGAAGAGGGCCTGAGTGCCATCATCGTGGAGCAGCACCCGCAGGCCATCCTGGCGATTTCCGACAGCGCCGTGGTGCTGGACCGCGGCATGGTGGTGCATACGGGCACGGCCCAGGCGTTGCGCGAGCAACCCGAGCGGCTGGGTCATTTGCTGGGCGTGGCACGTTGAACGCCGCCAGCCCGGGTCACCAGCCCGTATTTCCCGCTTAAATCGCTCAAAAAGCAGCTACGCGCCGCTATCGTGGATGAGCTTCGTGACAAAGCGGCTTTCCATGCAAAAAAGTCAAAAGCAAAGCACCTTGCTGCGTAGATTCACTTACTAGGGTTTTCCCCTTCAACAGGCCTACAATCGCAGACCTTACAAGAAATTGACGGTCGCTTCGACCGTTTCCGCTGGAGACTTTCCTGATGCCGACACCATCCGCTGCGACGCCCAATAACGGTGAAACCAACCGCGAAGAAAAACGCGCCGAACTGCGCCGCGCCGCACTTGAATACCACGAGTTTCCGACCCCCGGCAAGATAGCCATCGCTGCGACCAAGCAGCTTACCAACCAGCGTGACCTGGCTCTGGCCTATTCCCCCGGCGTCGCTGCCCCTTGCGAAGAAATCGTCAAGGACCCGAACAATGCCTTTAAGTACACCAGCCGCGGCAACCTGGTGGCCGTGGTCACCAACGGCACCGCGGTGCTGGGCCTGGGCGACATCGGTCCGCTCGCCGCCAAGCCGGTGATGGAAGGCAAGGGGGTGCTCTTCAAGAAGTTTGCCGGCGTCGACGTCTTCGACATCGAGATCGACGAGAAAGATCCGGCCAAGCTGGTCGACATCATTGCTTCGCTGGAGCCGACTTTCGGCGCTATCAACCTGGAAGACATCAAGGCGCCCGACTGCTTCTATGTAGAGCGCGAACTGCGCAAGCGCATGAAGATCCCGGTGTTCCACGACGACCAGCATGGCACGGCCATTACCGTGGGCGCTGCGGTGCTGAATGCACTCAAGATCGTGGGCAAGGGGCCCGGCCAGGTCAAATTGGTGACGTCCGGCGCGGGCGCAGCGGCGCTGGCCTGCCTGAACTTGCTGCTCAAACTGGGCATCCAGCGTGAAAACGTGTTTGTGACCGACCTGGCCGGCGTGGTGTACGAAGGCCGCACCGAGCTGATGGACGAAGACAAAATCCAGTTCGCGCAGAAGACTGACGCGCGAACGCTCGCCGACGTCATCGCCGGCGCTGACATTTTCCTCGGCTTATCGGCCGGTGGCGTACTCAAAAAGGACATGGTCGCCAAGATGGCGGCCAAGCCCATCATCTTGGCGCTGGCCAATCCCAACCCCGAGATCACGCCGGAAGACGTCCGGACCGTGCGCGACGACGCCATCATGGCAACCGGCCGCACCGACTACCCCAACCAGGTCAACAACGTCCTGTGCTTCCCTTATATCTTCCGCGGCGCACTGGATGCCGGCGCCTCCACCATCACCGTGGAGATGGAAATCGCCGCAGTCCATGCCATTGCCGAGCTGGCGCAAGCCGAACAAAGCGAAGTCGTAGCGGCAGCCTATGTGGGTGAAAAACTCGCGTTTGGTCCGGAGTACCTGATTCCCAAGCCCTTCGATCCGCGCCTCATGATGAAGATCGCGCCTGCGGTGGCGCAGGCTGCAGCCGACAGCGGCGTGGCTTTGCGGCCTATCCAGGATATGAACGCTTATCGCGAGAGGCTGCAAAGCTTTGTCTACGCGTCGGGCACCGTGATGAAGCCGATCTTTGCGGCCGCCAAAGCGGCAAGCCGCAAACGCGTGGCCTACGCGGAGGGCGAGGAAGAACGCGTGCTGCGCGCCTGCCAGATCGTGGTGGACGAGGGCCTTGCACGGCCTACATTGATCGGCCGGCCCGCCATCATTGCCCAGCGCATCGAGAAATTTGGCTTGCGCCTGAAGGAAGAACTCGATTACGACGTGGTCAACGTCGAACAGGACCACCGCTATCGCGACTTCTGGCAAACCTACCACCGCATGATGGAACGCCGCGGCGTGACCGTGCAGATCGCCAAGATTGAAATGCGCCGCCGCCTCACGCTGATCGCCGGCATGCTGCTGCACAAAGGCGACGTGGACGGCCTGATCTGCGGCACCTGGGGCACGACGGCCCACCATCTGGACTATCTGGACCAGGTCATTGGCAAGCGTGAGGGCGTCAATACCTATGCATGCATGAACGGCCTGCTGTTGCCCAATCGCCAGGTGTTCCTGCTCGACACCCATGTGAACTGCGATCCGACAGCAGAGCAACTCGCCGAGATCACGACCATGGCGGCGGAAGAGATGATGCGCTTCGGCATCAAGCCCAAAGCGGCTTTGCTGTCTCATTCGAACTTCGGCTCCACCAATTCGCCCAGCGCACTGAAGATGCGCCGTACGCTGGAACTGCTGCGCGAAAAAGCCCCCTGGCTGGAAGTTGACGGAGAAATGCACGGCGATATGGCATTGGACGCCGACGCCCGCGCACTCATCATGCCCAATAGCACGCTGACAGGCGAGGCGAACCTATTGGTGCTGCCCAATATTGATGCGGCCAATATTTCGTATAACCTGCTCAAAACCGCAGCAGGCGGCAACATTGCCATCGGCCCCGTGCTGCTGGGTGCCAACAAACCCATGCACATCCTGACTGCAACCGCCACCGTGCGCCGTATCGTCAACATGACAGCTCTGACGGTAGCGGACGCCAATGCGGCCAGATAAGCCAAAATTAGATAGCCAGTACTAACTTACAGAGACGTAAGCCCCTGTCTTTACTGCCTAAATTTTCAGCAGCCACTTGCGTTTTTCGCCCATATGCGGCAAACTACCTCTCTTGAAATTTAAGGGTTAACCCGAAATCGGCGGGCTGGCCTTAGGTTCCAGGAAAGGCTTCTTTTTCATGTTGCGCAATGGGTGGGGGCATCGGCAGGTGGCCAGAATGGCGGTACTGCTGGTCTTGGCAACAAGCCTGAGCGGGCTGATCCCCAGCATGGTGCAAGCCAAAGGCCCGGTTTACCCGGCCTCGGTTGACACGATTGCAGCGGCCCAATTGCCTCCGCAGGGGCGCGACATGATGACGCTGATTTATCAGGGTGGCCCGTTCAGACATGACAAGGACGGCGTGGTATTTGGCAATCGGGAGCGACTTCTTCCCGCCAAAAATCGTGGCTACTACCGTGAGTACACCGTCAGAACGCCCAATGAACGCAGCCGGGGAGCCCGGCGCATTGTTTGCGGTGGTATGAAACCTGCCGTCCCGGATGCCTGTTATTACACCGACGACCACTATGCGAGTTTTCGCAGAATCGTTCAGTAAATTGAACCGTGGTTGTTATTTTGAGTTTTTGACTTAAGAGAAAGAGTAGCGGAGATGGATACACCACTTCGTCGGGACAACGAGACGCCTTTGCGCAAGGACGGTGAAACGCCGTTGCGCGGCGTGCGTCCCAACATCGTTCAATCGATACGCGCCTTCCGTGTGCAGGACCTGCAGGATGCCGCGACGCAATTGAATCAGCACTTCCTGTATGCGAACCTGGGCAATGCCCAGAGCAAGCAGGACGTGCTGGACATGATTGCGGCGCAGTACACCTTCCCTGCGCATTTCGGCAAGAATTTCGACGCGCTCTACGACTGCATGACGGACCTGGTCCACAAGTCGGGCCCGCAGCCTGGCTTCATCGTCGTGCTTGAGCAGATTCCGGCCAATGCCAAATTCGACAAGGAAGCGCGCGAGCAATTGCTCGACATCTTCCGGGATGCCTCGGACTACTGGGCGGATCGCAAGATACCGTTCAGATGTTTCTATTCTTTTCTGTAGCCCGCTCCCCAGACATCGGCCAAGGGGATCGGGCGAATGAGGCCCAGCAAGCAGTTGCAGAAGGTGAAGAAGTCATGCCTACCGACAAACTGGTAGACGTGTCACCACTCGCGCTGCGCATGAGCAGCCCGTTTAATGCGGGTTATTGGCTCGCAGCTGCTTAAAACAAAACCGGCGCCCCAGGCGCCCGTAAAAAAGCCCGTCTCGAACGGGCTTTTTTTATGTCGAAATGCGGAAAACCTTTCAGCGGGCGAGCGCCTGTGCCAGGGCGACATACTCAGTCACCGGCACTTCCTCAGCCCGGCGCTGCACATCAAACGGACCGCTAAAAGTGCGCGCCGCCAGCCATTGCCCCAGTGTGTGGCGCAGCAGTTTTCGGCGCTGACTGAAGGCCACTTGGACTAATTCGCTGAGAAGTTTGACATCCAGCGCCACCGGTGCGGCATGGGGCACCATGCGCACCACCGCGCTGTCCACACGCGGGGGCGGATCAAAGCTCTGCGGCGGCACAAAAAGAACGTTTTCCATGGCGTAGCGCCACTGCAGCATTACGCTCAACCGGCCATAGTCGCTGGTGGCCGGTGATGCCACCATGCGGTCTATCACTTCCTTTTGCAGCATGAAATGCTGGTCTTCGATTACCTCCACGGCGCCCAGCAGGTGAAACAGGATGGGCGTGGAAATGTTGTACGGAAGATTGCCGACAACCCGCAGTTTTTGCCCCTGCGCACCGGCAGTCCGTGCCAATTGCTGAAAGTCGACTTTCAGCACATCCGACTCGACCACGCTCAATTGGGGGTGCTCCCGCAATTGCCGGGCCAGGTCGCGGTCCAACTCGATGACCGTCAGACGCCCGAGCCGCTCCACGAGCGGCTGGGTCAGAGCCGCAAGACCGGGGCCGATCTCTACCATGGCTTGGCCGGCCTTCGGTGCAATCGCTTGCACGATGCCCTCAATGATGCCCTGATCGGTCAGGAAGTGCTGGCCGAAGCGCTTGCGTGGGATGTGTTTCACAATGTGGCGGCCTTACGCATCGAATCAGCATGAGCCGCAGAACCGGCTTTGCCGGGCTGCAGGCGGGCGGCCCCTCTGGTGATGAAAGGGGCAGGGAGAAGCCGCAGGCTACACGAAGTGAGCGACCGTGGGGGCCATATCCTCACTGCGGCGGGTCACGGTACTCCACATACGCGCGTCCGCGCACATCTTGAGCCCAGAGCGCATAAGCTTCACTCTGCTTCTTCTCACGTAGCACGTTGCGCGCAATCTCGCGCTGGTCACGCTGCGAAAGCTGGGTTTCGCGACGCTCGAGTACCTGAATGATGTGCACGCCGAACCGGGACACCAGCGGGTCGGAGACCTGGTTAAGCGCCAGGCCGTTCATCACTTTCTCGAACTCGGGCACAAACACGCCGGGACTGACCCAGCCCAGGTCGCCGCCTTCCTTGGCCGAACCGTCTTCGCTACTCTCGCGGGCAAGGGCTGCAAAATCAGCTTGCCCCGCCTGGATGCGCTTTTTGAGTTCAGCGAGTTTTTCTATCGCGGCGGCTTCCGTCTGTTTGGGATTCAATCGCAGCAGAATATGCCGGGCGTGGGTCTGTGTCACAGTCGCGCCGGGCATGCCGCTCTGGCGCTTTTCGATCACCTTGAGGATGTGGAACCCCGCACCGCTTCGCACCGGGCCCGCCAATCCACCGGTTTGCAAGTTTTTCGTCGCTTCGACAAAGAGAGGGGGATAGCGGTCCGCGGTCCGCAATCCCATCTGGCCGCCGGTGGCGCGTGTGGAAGACGCGGAGAATTCTGCGGCCAGCGTCGCGAAATCGCCCCCGGCACGGGCGCGGTCGACCACCTGCTGGGCCCTGGCCTGCAGCGCCGCGACCTGATCAGGTGTGGCGTTCTCGGGTACCGCCACCAGGATTTCGCCCAAATTGAGCGCCACGGAGGACAACTCGGCAGCGGCGCCACCACCCTCCTGGTCGCGCAAGAACTGGTCGACCTCCTGCTCGGTTATGGTGATACGCGACTCCAGTTCGCGCTGCCGCAGGCGGCCCACCAAAAGCTCATCGCGCACTTCCGAGCGGAACTGGGTGTAGTCGATGCCGTCCGCTTTCAGGCGGCTGCGCAACTGATCCACCGTGATCTGGTTCTGGTTAGCCACGGTCTGGACTGCGCCTTCGATTGTGTTTTCATCGATACGGATACCCGAGGCGCGCGCCAACTGCAGCTGCGCCTTGTCGCTGATCATGCGCTCCAGAATTTGCGGCACCAGTTCGCTACGCGGCGGCAGCGCCGTACCTTGCTGGACGATTTGCTGCTCGGTGCGAATCAGTTTGAGCCGGACTTCGCTGTTGGTGATCGGTTCGGAATTCACCACCGCGACGATGAAATCGGCCTGGCGTTGCGCGCCACCTTGGGTTGGCGCCCTCGCGCCGGCGGCCAGGTCGGGCAGGCGCAGGGGGTTGGACGGCCTGAGCCCCTGGGCCTGGGCCTGCGCCACCAGCACGGCTGACAACGCCAATGTGATGGCGGCAGCGCGTGGCAGGCTCTGGAAGAAGTCCGGGAAAAAGCGGGTATTAGTCATAAGTGGTGAAACGGCTTGGAGCATCGATTTTCTCACGCAGGTACTGATAGCGCGGAACATTTGACTTGAGGGTTTCCAGGGGGTTGGCGCCGATGCGCGAGAAGCCCACCAGTTCCAGCTGGAACATGATCCGGGTGTCCGCCGTGCCCGTACCGGTCTGCGAGCGCTGCAGCACGACCCGGCCGATCCAGCAGCAGCCGTCATATTCGACGCCGACGATCGAATCGACGAGCCGCTTGTCGAGCACACTGTAGTTCAACCGGCCGACCGCGTAATAACGCCCCCCGCCCTGGCCCTGCCCGGCGCCCAGGTCCTTCCCCTTGTCGCCCCACAGGTCATTGATGGGCCATTGCCAACCCACGTCAATTTGTTCGCTGACGTTGCGCTGGCGCCGGAACGCGGCGCTGATGACGCGGTAGTTGCCGGGGTTGTAACGCACGCCGAAGGACGCGCGCTCGGATTGCCTGGTTTTGGGGTTGTACTGCACAGTGCTGTCAAAAGACCACTGCGGCACCCAGTTAACCGAGGCGCCAACCAGCAGGTCGCTGATGCGGTCGGTGATCGGCAGTGCGCCTGGCAGGGTCACCCGCTGGTCTTCAAAGCGCAGGCGCTGCGCGATGCCGACACGCATGGCCTCGGCGCCGGTCGCGGGATCCAACAAGCGTGACGTCACGCCCAGCGTTAAGAGGTTTGCGTCTGAAATACGGTCGTTGCCGACAAAGGCGTTTTCGGTAAAGACAGTCGCAAAGTTGAAGTCGTTGATGCCGGAGTCATAGTTGGGCAACAGGCTCTGGTCGCGGTAGGGCGTGCGGACATAAAAAGCCCGCGGCTCCAGTGTCTGGGTAAAACTGCGGCCCAGGAAGCTGGCCTCGCGCTCAAACTGCAGGCCGCTGTCCAGGCTGAAGGTCGGAACAACACGCGAGGCCGTCCTCGCGCCGCCTACCAGCGGCGCATCGAACTGGTAGCTGGTGGCGTGCAACTGCACCTTGGGCGTGATGAACCCGGCCGACGACAGCCAGGGACGGCTGATCTGCAGCTTGGTGAAGGCCCGGTTGCTGTTGGGCTGGTTCGTCAGGGTCCGGTCCGCCGAGAAGCGGGTGTAATCGCCCTCGATCGACCAGTCGAAGCCGTTGCCCAGCCCTCCCAGGGGGGCATCCACCCGGGTGTAGGCTGCCGTGAACTGCGGAAGGCGGTCGTAGGGAGGGACGATGGGCGAAGTCACGTCCTGCAGGGTCTGCCACTTCAGGGTGCGCAGGGTGCTGGAAAAGAAGCCCCGGCCCCAGGACAAGGTGGCGTCCTGAGACAGCAGGCGCTGGGTGGTGGAGCCGGAGCGCGCCGGAAAATCCTTCCAGTAGTCGTTGTCGCTGACGCGGTTCAGGTTGAGGTTGAGCCCCAGGTTGCCGATGGACGAGATGCCGGTATTAATGGTGCCGGTGTGCTGGTAACCGTAGGACCAGCGATCCCGGTCACGCAACTTGTCGCCGGGCAGGTAGTTGGCGCTCAACTGGCCGCTGTAGGTGGGCTCCAGGTAACGGAACTCACCGGCGAGGTCTATGCCGCGCTTGGTGAGGATCGCCGGCGAAAACGTCGCGTCCCGGTTCGGCGCGATGTCAAAGTAATAAGGCTGGCGAAACTCAAAGCCATTGGTCGATCCCATGCTCACGGTCGGCGGCAGCAAGCCCGACTTGCGCTTGTCGCTGAGTGGAAAGCTGAACTTGGGAAACGCCAGGATCGGCACGTCCTTGAAACGGACGACGGCGCCCCTGGCCACGCCGACCTCACTTTCGAGGTCAAATTCGAAGCTATCGGCACGCAGCACCCAGGCAGGCTTCCAGCTCTCCTCGTTGTCGCGCTCGCAAGTGGTGTACGTAGCGCTCTTGGCCGTCAGGTGGTTTTCGTCGAGAAAGTCCACGCGCACGGCCCGGCCGTTGCCGCCGTTGCTCAGAAACCGGTAACCAGGCGTTGTGAAGAAACCTTCAAACCGGTCCAGCTTGAGTTCCAGCTCAGGGCCTTCAAACCGGTTGCCGGCCCGGTTGATGCGGACGTTGCCTCGGCTTTTGAGCTGGTCGTCAGGCTGGTAATACTCGATGCGGTCCGCACGGATCGAAGTGGCGCCCCGGCGCAGTTCGGCATTGCCGTCAATCACGGTCTCCAGATCGGGCCGGCCCGACACGCGGTCGCCGAAAACAAAGGTCGGGCCCCGGTCCAGCGGGTCGTTGGAGATTTCTTCGGCCAGTTGGGACGAAGGCTTCAGTTTTAGTGCGCCCTCGGTTTCCGCCATTTCCGCCGGCGTGGCGGCTTGCGCTGCTCGTGCTGGCGCGGGCGCATTCTGGGCGTGCGCCGTCCCGGCAGCGGCCATTCCCAGTGTGGCGCAAACCATCAGCCTGGAGACAGCTTGAGCTATCGGGGAGAGAATAAAAGGCGATGGGGATGCGCGGCGCATCGTTTATGTGAGATAAACCCGTTTGTAAAATCAGGCCTGATTATCCATGACCCTCCACATCCTCCCCGCGCGGCCACGCCAGAGCGCCATCGCAGGGCGGCCAAAGGCCTCGCAAACATGAATCTCCCTCCCATTGCCTGGGCCGACCCCGCCCGTGCCGGCGCCTTCGGCAGCTGGCTGGCCACCGTAGCCGGCCAGCACCACCTGCGTGCCGATAGCGTCAGGTCTGCCTCGGCCGATGCCAGCTTTCGCCGTTACTTCAGGGTGGACACCGCGGCGGGCAATGCCAGCTACATCGTGATGGACGCGCCACCCGCGCAGGAAGATTGCAAACCTTTCGTCAAGGTAGCCGGCCTGATGGCAGGCGCCGGCTTGATCGCCCCGCGCGTGCTGGCATGGGACGAACCGTTGGGCTTCATGCTGCTGAGCGACCTGGGTGCGCAGACCATGATGGAGGCCATCGCCCCGCCCGCCGAGATTGACGCCATTGCCAGCCCGACGCCCGCGCACTACGACCTGTACGTCGATGCGGTCGAGGCGCTGGTGCGCTGGCAACTCGCCTCGCAGCCCGGTGTGCTGCCTCCGTATGACGATGCGCTGCTGTCGCGCGAGCTGTCGCTCTTTCCCGATTGGTATGTCGCCAAACACCGCGGCATCGCGCTGGACACCGGCCTTCAGGACAAGCTGAATGTCATCTTCGAACAAATCAAGGCCAGCAACCTGAATTCGCTCGACGGCGCACGTGTCTACGTGCACCGCGACTTCATGCCTCGCAACCTGATGATTCCCAATGGATCAACAGTTGCTCCTGCGGATGCGCCGCCACTGGGTGTTCTTGATTTTCAGGACGCGGTCTACGGCCCCATCACCTATGACATCGCCAGCCTCATGCGCGATGCCTTCCTGACCTGGGAAGAAGATTTCGTGCTGGACATCACCGTGCGCTACTGGCAGAGAGCCCGCAAAGCGGGCCTTCCGGTCGGCGACGACTTCGGCGAGTTCTACCGCGCCGTCGAATGGATGGGCTTGCAGCGCCACCTCAAGATTCTGGGCATCTTCGCGCGGCTCACGCTGCGCGATGGCAAGCCCAAATACCTGGCCGACACGCCCCGCTTCATCAAATACGCCCGCAACACCGCCGCGCGCTACCGGCAGCTCGGGCCGCTGATGGTGCTGCTTGACGAAATCGAAGGCAACGAAACCCGTGTGGGTTACACATTTTGATAACAAATCAGGCCCTAGCCCATATGAGCATTAGGCAAACAGCTATTGTTTTTATAGCAAAAGCAACTGCGCGCCATCACACCGCTTCAAGGCCGGCCCCGTGACAGCCCGTTTCTACGCCGACATCGCACTTGCGCCCGGCAGCTCCGTCAGCCTGCCCGCGCATGCGGCACGCCATGTGCAGGTCTTGCGCATGCAGCCCGGTGATGCCCTCACGCTGTTCAATGGACAGGGCAACGGCCAACCCGGAAGCGAAGGGGAGTTCGCCGCCACCGTTGAGCGCATGGGCCGCAGCGACGTGGAAGTGATGGTCGGCGCTTACACCGCCACAACGCGCGAAGCCGGCCGCGCCGTCCACCTGGCCGTCGGCATGCCCGCCAACGAACGCATGGACTGGCTGATCGAAAAGGCCGCCGAGCTGGGCGTGGCCAGCATCCAGCCCTTGATGTGCGAGCGCAGCGTGCTGCGCATCAAGGGTGAGCGGGCCGACAAAAAACTGGCGCACTGGCGCGGTGTGGCCATCGCGGCCTGCGAGCAATGCGGCCGCAGCCGCGTGCCGATCATTCACGATGCCGCCAACCTGGCCGACTGGCTCAAGGGCCCACCGCAAGGCGCGGCAGAAAATGGCGCCCGGCTGTTGCTGTCGCTGCAGGACGGCACCCGGCCCCTGGCCGAGGCCGTGGCCGCTGCCGGCAACGGCGCGCTGACATTCCTGAGCGGCCCCGAAGGCGGCCTCAGTCCCGCCGAAGAGGCCGCAGCCATCGCCAGTGGCTTTGCGCCCGTCACCCTGGGCCCGCGCGTGCTGCGCGCCGAAACCGCGCCACTGGCCTGCCTGTCCTACCTGTCGCTGGCCTCCGCCTGATCCAGCCGCGCCTCGCGGCAAGGTGTTTCACAGGTCCTCACGTAAGATGGCCCTGGCGCCATGCGCCGGGAAGCTGAAAGACAAGCCGGCGGCTCTTACAAGGCCGCTCACAAAATCAACCTTTCGAGAGGAGTGTTATGAACTGGTACGTCAAAGTCATGAAGAACTACTTCAACGTCGAGGGCCGCGCGCGGCGCACCGAGTACTGGATGTATTTTCTGGTCTATCTCGGCATCATCATCGTGGCCAGCATCCTGGACGCCGTCGTCGGCATGGGTCTGATCGGCGGCCTGGTGGCACTGGGCCACCTGATCCCCAGCATCACCGTGGGCGTGCGCCGCCTGCATGACATCGGACGCAGCGGCTGGTTCCTGCTGGTCGGGCTGATCCCCCTCATCGGCTGGATCATCCTGCTGTACTGGGCGGTCAAAGAGGGCGATCCGCAAGACAACGCCTACGGCAGCAACCCCAAGGCCGCCTGACAGGGCGCCCAGCGAGACGGCAGCAGCCATGAACCGTAACCTCTGGCTGCTGGCCATCTGCCAAGGCCTCTTTCTCACCAACAACGTCACCTTCATTGCCATCAACGGCCTGGTTGGCCTGAACCTGGCGCCGCTGGGCTGGATGGCGACCCTGCCCGTCATGGGCTATGTGGTGGGCGGCGCGCTATCCACGGCCGTGGTGGCGCGTACGCAATCGCGCTTCGGGCGCAAGATCTCCTTTCAAATGGGCCTGCTGGTGGCCGTCGCCTCGGCCCTGCTGTGCTGCTACGCGGCTTACAGCAAAAATTTCTGGCTGCTGGTGGCCGCCACGGTGGTGGCGGGCTACTACAGCGCCAATGCACAGCTTTACCGTTTTGCCGCGGCCGAACTCGCCCTGCCGGCGTTTCGCGAAAAAGCGATTTCCCTCGTCATGGCCGGCGGCCTGCTAGGCGCCGTTGCCGGCCCCAACCTGGCGATGCATACCCAGAGCTTGACTGACGTGCCCTTTGCCGGCGCCTACCTGGCGTTGGCCGGTGTGGCGCTGTTATCGATGGCGCTTTTGGCCTTCATCCGCTTTCCGCCGCCACCTGAAGCGCACGCAGCCCGGGGAGGCCGGCCACTCGGCGAAATCATGCGGCAGCCGATTTTTATCGTGGCCGCCGCGGCCGGCGCCTTGGGTTTTGGCGTGATGAACCTCCTGATGGCGGCCACGCCGATTGCCATGCAGGTGTGCGGGCTGCCGTTTTCCAGCGTCGCGCTGGTGCTGGAGTGGCATGTGATCGGCATGTTCGCGCCCGGCTTTTTTACCGGCCACCTGATCCGCCGCTTCGGCACCCTGCCCATCATGGCGGTGGGCCTGGCGCTCAATGTGCTGTGCGTGCTGATTGCGCTTTCGGGCGTGGAGCTGAAAGAATTCCTGGTGGCGCTCTTTGTGCTGGGGCTGGGCTGGAATTTTCTTTTCACCGGCAGCACCACGCTGGCGCTTGCGGCCTACCGCCCGGAAGAAAAAGACAAGGCGCAGGGTGCGCTCAATTTCTGCATTTTTGCCGTGCTGGCGGTTTCTTCGCTGGCCTCCGGCGTGCTGGTCACCACGCAAGGCTGGGCGCTGCTGAACCTGGGTTCGCTGCTGCCGCTGGGGCTTACCGCAGCGTTACTGGCCTGGCTTGCACTGGGCCAACGCAAGGGCCAGAATGCCTGAGAACCTGTTTACGGTCTCTTTGCTTTTTGTGCTTTGTTTCATCCACTTAACCTGAGGAGTTTGTCATGGGTTTACTCGATTCCGTATTGGGCAGCGTCCTCAACAACAACACCGGCCAGCAGGGCCAAGCGGGCGCAGCTGCCGCCGGCGGCCTGGGCGGGCTGATCGGCATGCTGGCCAGCAACCCGCAGCTGATCCAGATCGTCACCGGCATGCTCGCCAACAACGGCGGGCAAGGCGGCTTGGGCGGACTGGTCGGCAAGTTTGAACAGGCCGGCCTGGGCGACGCCGTCCAGTCATGGATAGGCAGCGGGGCCAATCAGCCTGTTTCGGGTGATCAGATCACCAGCGCGCTGGGTTCAGACACCGTGTCCGACATCGCCGCCAGGCTGGGCGTGGACCCGGGTGATGCCGCCAGCCAGCTCTCCCAGATGCTGCCGGGCCTCATCAACCACCTGACGCCTGAAGGCCAGGCGCCCGCGCAAGGGCTGGGCAACGGCGATGACCTGATGGGCATGCTGGGCGGTCTGCTTCAGCAGCGTTGAGCTGTTCGCAGTAAGCGCTTTTACTATTATTTTTATAGCGCGCTGCCCAGACCACTATTGGGCTACAGCTGGTTTTTGCTTAAAACCTAAAACCGGGCGTCAAGCCAGGCCTTAAGCGTGTCAAACACCGGCGCCGGCTCGACTTCATTGAAGATCTCGTGATAGAGCCCGTCAAAGCACCGCACCGTCACCGTGCCAGGCGTGACCGCCGGTGAGTTGGCCGCATTTTCCGCAAAGGCGCGGCTGCCGGCCGGGTTGACGAGCTTGTCTGCACCGGCATACATCAGCAGCGTGGGCGTGCGCCACTGGGCGGCAGCGGCTATGGTTGCCGGGCCGGCGGTGGCGATGAACTTGCCCAGGCGCGGTGAGATCTTGTTGTGCACCTGCCGGTCGGTGATGTATTTTTTGACGACTTCTTCGTCGTGCGAGATGTAGCGCACGTCCAGGCCGTTACCCACACACAGGTCGGGCGCCAGCCTGGGCATGAAAGACAGCAGCAGTTTTTGCAGAGGCCCCAGCCCCGCATCCAGCGCCGGGGAAGACATGACAAGGCCCTCCACGGGCCGGATACCCATCGAAACAAACCGGCTCACCACCAGGCCGCCCATGCTGTGGCCCAACAGGATCAAGGGCAGGTGCACAGAGGAATCCGGATGCCGCCTGTCTGCATAAGCCGCCTCCAGAAGGCGCATGCCGCGCAAACGCGTGTCGTCAACAACCTCGGCCAGGTCATCGAGCAGCGCGGTCTCATTGGGCAACGCCCCGCGGGCGCCGCCCGATTCGCCGTGGCCGCGCTGGTCGTAGGCGCGCACAGCGAAGCCCCATTCCATCAGCTGGTGCGCGACATGGTCGTAACGGCCTGCATGCTCGCCCAGGCCGTGCACCATCAGCACGATGGCGCGCGGTGGCGGCGCATACTGGCCCATTTCGTGCGCCCAGGCATCCAGCGGCCACTCGTACAGGGCCAGGTTTTCGCCGTCACGGGCGGTGAAAGGCGCTAGGACAGTCGACTGCATGCGGCGGCGATCGCCTGGCCTGAAACAGGCGCCTGCAGCAAACCGCAGCGCAAAGAAGAAGTGCGGCGCACCCGCATCAACCAGGAACGCGGGCCATCACATGCGCGACCGCGGCGGTCAGCTTCTTGGCATAGGGCACGTTCAGGAACTCGTTAGGGCCGTGCGCGTTGCTCTTGGGGCCCAGCACGCCGCAAACCATCATCTGCGCCTTCGGGAAACCCTTGCTCAGCATGCTCATCAGGGGAATGGTGCCGCCCTGGCCGATGGTGCCGCAAGGTGCGCCAAAAAAGCTTTGTGACGCATCGTTGAGCGCGTTTTCAAACCAGGGCACGGTGCTGGGCGCGTTCCAGCCGGTGGCCCCACCGTTGCTCTTGAAAGTGACTTTGGCCTGGTAGGGCGCGTTGTCTTCGAGCAGGGTTTTGAGTTCCTGCACAGCCGCAGCTGCATCGATCAGTGGCGGAAGGCGCAGCGAGAGCTTGAACGCCGTGTAAGGGCGCAACACATTGCCCGCGTCCTTGAGGGCCGGGAAGCCTTCGGCGCCCGTCACGCTGAGGGTGGGACGCCAGGTGCGGTTAAGCAGCGCCTCGACCGGGTCGGTGGTGGTGGGCAGCGCGAAAGTGCTGGAGCCTTCGCAGTCGTAATGCGCCCACGGAAAGCGCTTGTAGATTTCTTCACCCAGAATCTTGGCGGTGGCCTGCGCCTGGGCCAGGCGATCCGCCGGGACTTCACAGTGAAAGCTTTGCGGCAACAGGCGCCCGGTCTTGCTGTCTTCCAGGCGGTCCAGCACCTGGCGCATGATGCGAAAGCTCGACGGCACCAGGCCGCTGGCGTCGCCTGAGTGCACGCCTTCGGTGAGCACCTCGACCTTGAGCACGCCCGACGCATTGCCGCGCAGGCTGGTGGTCAGCCACAGCTGGTCGTAGTTGCCCGCACCGGAATCCAGGCACACCACCAGCGCAACGTCACCGAGCCGCTCGCGCAGCGCATTGACATAGGGCAGCAAGTCGTACGAGCCGCTTTCTTCGCAGGTTTCGATCAGGCCGACGATGCGCGGGTGCGGCACGTTTTGCGCCTTGAGTGCCTGTACGGCGGCGATGCTGGCGTACACCGCATAGCCGTCGTCGGCGGCGCCGCGGCCATAGAGCTTGCCGTCTTCATATTTGGCCGTCCACGGGCTCAAGTCATTGCGCCAGCCGGTGAACTCGGGCTGCTTGTCCAGGTGGCCGTACATCAGCACGGTTTGCGTAGAGTCGGCGCGCGTGGCCGGGATCTCAAAAAACAGCACCGGTGTGCGGCCTTCCAGCCTCACAACTTCGAGCGTGAGCCCTTCGACTTTTTGTGCCTCGACCCAGGCCGCGGCATTGCGCATGACGGTGTCGATATAACCATGCTGCGCCCAGTCGCTATCGAACGTGGGGGATTTGGCGGGAATGGAGATGTAGTCGGTGATCTGTTTGACAATGTCGCCGTCCCACTGGGCGGTAACCTGTGAAAGAGCTTGGGCGGCGTTGAGGATGCTGGCGGGAATTTCGCGATGCAGGGGGGCGTTCATGAAAAGGCTCCGGGGAAAAAATCGGCTTTTTAGGACAGCGTTTTGCTGCGGCACCTGCTACTGTACGCTTCCGACACCGACCGCGCCACTGCACGCAGGAAGACCCGCAATTGGCAGTTTCAACCTGCAACATCTGCGGCCTGTCATGGCAAAGATTAGCCCTCTATTTGAACGAGAGAACAGACAACCACGCACGGAGCCACCATGACCCAGTCGACGCGCGCACAAGCGGCATCTACCGCTAAAGCACCTTCAATAAACCCTTCCCGCATCCGCGCAGGCGTGGGTGGCTGGACCTTTGAACCGTGGCGCAGCAACTTCTTTCCGCCCGGCCTGCCGCACAGCCGCGAGCTGGAATATGCGAGCCGCAAACTCAGCGCCATCGAGGTCAACGGGACGTATTACGGCACGCTCAAGCCGGCCAGCTTCAAAAAATGGCACGACGAGACGCCTGATGACTTCGTGTTTTCCCTAAAGGCTTCGCGCTACGCGACCAACCGCCGGGTATTGGCCGAGGCGGGCGACTCCATCCAGCGGTTCATCGACAGCGGCATCAACGAACTCGGTCGCAAACTGGGCCCCATCGTCTGGCAGTTCATGCCCGGCAAGGTGTTTGACGCGGCAGATTTCGAGGCGTTTCTGCAGCTTTTGCCTAACAAGGTGGACGGCCTCGCGCTGCGCCATGTGGTGGATGTGCGCCACGAGAGTTTTATGTCACCCGACTACCTGGCGCTGGCGCGCCGTTACAAGGTCGCCACGGTATTTACCGACGCTGACAAATTCCCGTCGTTTGCCGACCTGACGGGCGACTTCGCCTATGCGCGATTAATGATGAGCGATGCCGGTCTGGAAACCGGCTACGAAGAAAGCGCACTCAACGCCTGGGCCGAGCGCGCGCGGCAGTGGGCGGCGGGCGCAGCGCCGGCCGACCTGCCTGCACTGGAAGACACGCAGGCAGAAGGCAAGCCGCGCGACGTGTTTGTGTATTTCATCAACGGCGCCAAGGAAAGGGCACCTGCGGCCGCCATGGCTTTTTTGGAGCGGTTGGGCTTTGAGCCCACTGCGTAGCCGACAGGCTTAGTCGTAGGAGGCCATGGCTTCGCCGAGCCGAATCTCACGGCCGGGCGCCCACTCGGGGTTGAACTTGAGCGGCCCTTTGGGGAACAGCATGACCACCGTGGAGCCGAGCAAAAAGCGGCCCATCTCCTCGCCCTGTTGCAAGCGGATGGCGGAGGTCGGCTCGTCGGGGTAGTTCCACTCTCGCACCACTTTGCCACGCGGCGGGTTGACCACGCCGTGCCACACCGTGGCCATGCTGCCGACAATCGTCGCGCCGACCAGCACCAGCACAAAGGGCCCGTGCGCCGATTCGAAAACACACACTACGCGTTCGTTGCGCGCGAACAGCCCCGGCACGCCGCGCGCAGTGACAGGGTTGACGGAAAACAGGTCGCCCGGCACATAAATCATGCGCACCAGCCTGCCGCTTGCAGGCATGTGGATGCGGTGATAGTCCTTGGGGCTCAGGTACAGCGTGGCGAAATGGCCGTCCTGGTAGTGCGCCGCCAGCGCCGCGTCGCCACCCACCAGCGCGGTGGTCGAATAACTGTGGCCCTTGGCCTGGAAAATCTGGTCTTTTTCAATCGCACCGAATTGGCTGATGGCGCCGTCCACCGGAGAAATCAGCTCGGCGCCTGCCAAGGGCCGCGCGCCGGGCTTGAGCGCGCGCGTGAAGAAGTCATTGAAGGTGAGGTAGCTGGCGATGTCGGAATTGAGCGCCTCGTCCATGTTGACCTGGTACTTGGCGACAAAGCGGCGGATGATTTCAGTGGTGACCCAGCCGCGCTCGCGCGAAGCCACGAAACCGGCAAAGTTGGTCAGCGCCTGCTTGGGAAACAGGTATTGGGGGAGGACGGCGAATCGGTCAGACACTAGGCGGCTTGAAGGGTGAGGGAAGGGCCATTCTATCGACGCCAAACGCCTCTACCGCCGCGCACTCGCGTCTTACTGTGGGGGATAACCCGCCTCTGCCAAGGCTGCCGCCACGGTCTGCCGCTCTTGCGACGACTGCACCACGACTTTTTTAGCCGCCAGATCCACGTTGACCTGCGCGGCCGGGTCCAATGATTTGACGGCCTGGGTGACGGCACCGGCACAGTGGCCGCAGCTCATGGCAGGGATGTTGAATTCCATAAAGACTCCTTAAAGGTTGATACAGGGATCGATCGTGAGTCTGAACCTTCCCATAGGGGCAGGGTCAAGCGGCGCCCGTCAAGTCCCGCCCCGGTTCAAGGCTATTGTCCCGCCGGACTTGACCCTCCCATGGTGGTAAGGTTCAGACTGCAGCCATGAACATCACATCCACCTTGAACACACCTTCCGCCGCGGCCGCACTGACCGAGTGGCAACTCCCCATCGAGGGCATGAGCTGCGCGTCCTGCGTGGCTCGCGTGGAACGCTCCCTGGCCAATATCGACGGCGTGCAGGACGTCAGCGTGAATTTCGCAACCGAGCAGGCCAGCGTCAAGGCGCGCGGCGACGTCGGTGTGGACACGCTGAAAGCCGCCGTCACAAAAGCGGGCTACCGGGTGGCCGAGCAATCCCTGCAACTCCAGATAGACGGCATGACTTGCGCCTCTTGCGTATCGCGGGTCGAGAAAGCACTCAGGCAGGTGCCAGGCGTGCTTTCGGCCAGCGTCAACCTGGCGACCGAGACCGCCGAAGTCAACCTGGTGGGCGGCGCCACGAGGCTGCCCGTGCTGATGGCGGCGGTGGCCAGGGCCGGCTACCAGGCGCGCGAAGTCCCTGTCGCCGGCACCCCGGCCGACAAGCCATCCACCCCTTGGTGGCCCATCGCACTGGCCGCTGTTTTGTCCGCGCCGCTGGCACTGCCTATGGTGGGCGCGCTGTTCGGCAAAGAATGGATGCTCAATGGATGGCTGCAATGGCTGCTCGCCACGCCGGTGCAGTTCTGGCTGGGCGCGCGCTTTTACCGCGCCGGTTGGAGCGCCTTGCGCGCCGGCACCGGCAACATGGATTTGCTGGTGGCCCTGGGCACCTCGGCCGCCTACGGCCTGAGCGTCTATCAATTGCTGCGGCACGGCGACCACGGCATGGCCCATCTGTATTTCGAAGCCTCGGCCGTCGTCATCACGCTGGTGCTGCTGGGCAAATGGATGGAGGCGCGCGCCAAACACCAGACGACCGCTGCCATCCGCGCACTGCAAGCGCTGCGCCCCGACACCGCGCGCCGCCGGCGCGATGGAAGGAACGAAGACGTGGCCCTGCAAGACATACAGCTCGGTGACCTGGTGGTGGTGCGCCCCGGTGAACGCATCGCGGTCGACGGCGAGATCGTAGAGGGTTCCACACAGGTGGACGAGTCACTGATCACCGGCGAAAGCCTGCCCGTTGCCAAGCACGCAGGCGACCACGTCACCGGGGGCGCAGTCAACGCCGAAGGCCTGATCGTCGTGCGCACCATGGCTATTGGCGCGGAGTCCACACTGGCCCGCATCGTGCGCATGGTGGAGTCGGCCCAAGCCAAAAAAGCGCCGATACAGCGGCTGGTGGACCAGGTCAGCGCCGTCTTCGTTCCGGTGGTCATTGGCATTGCGTTGATGACGCTGCTTGGCTGGGGCCTGGCGACGCAGGATTGGGAGGTCGCCATCCTCAATGCAGTCGCCGTACTGGTGATTGCCTGCCCCTGTGCGCTGGGGCTGGCCACACCTACCGCCATCATGGTGGGCACCGGGGCCGCCGCACGCCAAGGTATTTTGATCAAGGATGCAGAAGCGCTGGAAGTGGCGCACAGCGTCAGGGTCGTGGCTTTCGACAAGACCGGCACGCTGACCGAAGGCAAACCCGAACTGGTGGCGCTGGAGCCCAACGCCATTGCCGCCGATGAGTTGCTGGCCTGGGCAGCCGCCATCCAGTCGGGCAGCGAACACCCACTGGCCCGCGCGGTGACGCGCCGTGCGGCAGAGCAGCAGCTGGCAATTCCGGCAGCGACCGAACTGCGCGCCGTCGCCGGGCGCGGCATGGCCGCCGCGGTGGCAGGCCGCGAGCTCCGGTTGGGAAGCCCGCGCTTCATGCAGGAGCTCGGTCTGGACCTCGATGCCCTCGCTGTGCTGAATGCTCGCGCTAAAGAACTCGAAACTCAAGGCCGCACAGTGTCGTGGCTGGCAGAAGTCACCGGAACACCGCGGCTACTGGGACTCATGGCGTTCGGCGACACGCTCAAGAGCAGCGCGGCGCCGGCGGTCGCACGCCTCCATGCGCTCGGCATTCAAACCGCCCTGGTGACTGGCGACAACCGCGGCAGCGCCGAAGCCGTAGCGCAGCAACTCGGAATAGACCTCGTGCACAGCCAGGTACTGCCGCAAGACAAGGCCGCCATCGTCGGGCAGCTCAAGGCCGGCGTGCAAGCGCAAAGCGGGCGCGTGGCCATGGTGGGTGACGGCATCAACGATGCACCGGCCCTGGCTGCGGCCGACGTGGGCATCGCAATGTCTACCGGCACCGATGTGGCCATGCACGCAGCCGGCATCACGCTGATGCGCGGCAACCCGGCGCTGGTGGCGGATGCCATCGACATTTCACGCCGCACTTACGCCAAGATCCGCCAGAACCTGTTTTGGGCCTTTGTCTACAACGTGGTCGGCATTCCGCTGGCTGCGCTGGGCCTGCTGAGCCCCGTCATCGCCGGCGCCGCCATGGCGCTCAGCAGCGCCAGCGTGGTGATGAACGCTTTGCTGCTGCGCCGCTGGAAAGGAAGCACCCATGACTGACGTTATTGCCATCGGCCCCCTGAACATCGGACAGGCCGCCGCGCATTCCGGCGTGTCGGCCAAGATGATCCGCCACTATGAGTCGCTGGGCCTGCTGCCCACCGTGCACCGCACCGACGCGGGCTACCGCCAGTACGGCGAAAAAGAAGTGCACACCCTGCGCTTCATACGCCGCGCCCGCGCGCTGGGTTTCAGCATGGCCGAGATCGCCGAGCTGCTCAAGCTGTGGCAGAACAAGCGCCGCGCCAGCGCGGACGTCAAGCGCATCGCCCTGGCCCATGTGGCCGACCTGGAACGCCGCATCACCGAGATGGAGGCGATGAAGCAGACGCTGGGGCATCTTGCGCATTGCTGCCAGGGCAACAGCCGGCCTGACTGTCCCATCCTGACCGAGCTGGCCGCCTGAGATTTGTTGACGGTCTGAGTGAAATGTCCGATTCCGGCGAGCGCAAGCGAGCCGGCGAATTTATTCTGGGGTCTGTTTCGGAGTCTTCATTGCCCCACGAATCGCCTTTATGCCCTCTATGCCACTTGTTTTCGACGCACCCACATTGCTGCCCGCCCTGGACGATTGGGCCCAGACCACGGACACACTGAACCGCCACGGCAGCGCGGTGCTGCCGCTGCTGCTGAGCGGGCGCGAATGCAAGGCCGTCGCTGAGCTGTATGCCGACGCGCGCCATTTCCGCAGCCGCGTGGTGATGCAGCGCCACGGCTTCGGCCAGGGCGAATACCAGTACTTCAGCTATCCGCTGCCGGATATCGTGGCACGGCTGCGAGACAAGCTCTACCCGCAGTTGGTGGGCGTGGCCAATGCCTGGAACGAGGCCATGGGCATTGACGTGCGCTATCCGCCTGAGCATGCTGATTTCCTCGCGCGCTGCCACGCGGCCGGGCAGCAACGGCCCACGCCCCTGCTGTTGCAATATGGACCGGGTGACTACAACTGCCTGCACCAGGACCTGTATGGTGAGCATGTTTTCCCGATCCAGGTCGCGGTGCTGCTGTCGCGTCCGGGCGAAGACTTTAGCGGCGGCGAATTTGTACTGACCGAGCAACGCCCGCGCATGCAATCACGGCCCGAAGTGGTGCCGCTGCGGCAGGGCGACGCTGTCGTGTTTGCCGTGCATCACCGCCCGGTGCAGGGCAGCCGCGGTTTTTACCGCGTCAATATGCGGCACGGCGTGAGCACGGTACGCGACGGGCACCGGCATACGCTGGGCATTATTTTTCATGACGCGGAGTAGAGGAGATGGTTTGACCTTGGGGCTTTTCGATGAGATGCCGGCGCCGTATGCCGCGCCCGAGCTGATCGCGCCGGGTGCCGTGTTGCTGCGCGGCTTTGCCCGCGAGAAGGACGAAGCTTTGCTGCAAGCCGTGCAAGACGTGGTCGCGGCCGCACCGCTGCGCCACCTGGTCACGCCGGGCGGCTACACCATGTCGGTCGCGATGAGCAACTGCGGGGCGCTGGGCTGGGTGTCTGATCGCAGCGGCTACCGGTACGACGCCAAAGACCCGCTTTCCGGCAAGCCTTGGCCGCCCATGCCAGCCTGCTTCGCCGAACTGGCGCGGCGCGCGGCTGCGGAAGCGGGCTTCGACAATTTCCGACCGGATGCCTGCCTCATCAACCGCTATGAGCCTGGAGCACGGCTGTCGCTGCATCAGGACAAGGATGAAGGCGACATGGCCGCGCCCATCGTGTCGGTGTCGCTGGGTCTGCCGGCGGTGTTTCTCTTCGGTGGATTGAACCGCAGCGACCGCCCTGCGCGCTACCGGCTGCTGCATGGCGACGTGGCGGTGTGGGGCGGCCCGTCGCGCCTGGCCTATCACGGCGTGGCGCCGCTGGCCGAGGGTGAACACGCGCGCCTTGGCGGGCAGCGTATCAATCTGACGTTTCGCCGCGCGCGCTGAATATGCCGAACGCGCTCAGGCGCGTTCGCGAAAATTTTTCAACCAGCCCAGCCCGGCCGGCGTAGCCCCGGCTTGCGCGCCGCGCAGCGGTTTGTATTCACATCCCACCCAGCCGCTGTAGCCGAGTTCATCGAGCAGCGCAAAAAGATAGGGGTAGTTGATCTCGCCAACATCCGGCTCGTTGCGGCCAGGCGCGCCCGCAATCTGCAAGTGGCCCACCTGACCCGTGGGCAGGTATTTGCGCAGCTTCATGGCCAGATCGCCCTCAACGACCTGGCAGTGATAGAGGTCCATCTGCACCTTGACGTTGGCGGCGCCCACTTCGCGGATGATTTCATGCGCGTGGTCTTGCCGATTCAAAAAGAAACGTGGAATGTCGCGCGAGTTGATGGGTTCGATCAGTAGATCCACGCCCACCTTGGCTGCCTGCGCGGCTGCTTCGCGCAGGTTGTTCACATAGGTGGGCTGCACCGCTTCGCGCTCCATGCCCACGGGCAATATGCCCGCCATCACATGGATACGCGGGCAACCAAGGGCCTGCGCGTAGTCCAGCGCAATCGCGATACCGGCACGGAACTCGGCCTCATGGCCCGGCAGGCAGGCCGTGCCTTTTTGTGAGGATGCCCAGGCCTTCTCGATGCTGGCCACATCCACGCCACCCGGCGGGGCGTTGAACAGCACCAGCTGCTGGCCGTGCTGCTGCAGGACGGCTTTGAGTTCGTGCGGCGCCCAGGCATAGGGTGAAAGAATTTCCACGGCCGTGAAACCGTCGCGCGCGGCGGCGGCAAAGCGCTCGGCCATGGGAAGCTCGGTGTACATCCAGCTGAGGTTGGCGGCGAATTGGGGCATGGGTCTCAGGAAGTAGGTGTATCGGGGCCGGGCGCAGACTGGCATTCCCAGAATATCCGCGCTGTACAGTGGCGGCAAATCTCCGGATCCAGCTTGCTGAAGATGGTGGAGATCGCGGTGAACTTGTCGGGAAACTGGTGTTCGGGCCCCAGCACACGGGTGAAGCCGGTCTTGCGCCACATGCGGATGACTTCAGGCCGCGGCCGGTGAAAGTACAGGTCCCCGCCCATGGCACGGCGTGCGGCGAGTTCGGCTTCCCACAGCTCAGCGCCGGCGAGGTCGATGAAGTTCATGCTCTTGCCCATGACCAGCAGGTGTTTTTGCGGCTGGGGCTGGGTGCGCAGCGCGTGCAGGATGTCGGCCACGTGCTGGGTTGCGCCAAAGTAGACCTCGCCCTCCATGCGCAAGAGCTTGAGCTGCGGGCATTCTGGCAAGGCCTGGGGCGTCGCTTCCGCCGGCGCTTCAACCTTCTGTGCCGGAACGACATCAACCCCCGCATCAACGCTGTTGTCAACGACCACAAACTGCCGGTCCAACCCACGGCTGTCAAAGCCCATGGTGCGCATCGCGGGCTTTGACGTGCGGTAGAGAAAAGACATGAGCGACAAAATCATGCCCAGCAAAATCGCGATCTCCAGCCGTATGGTGACGGTCGCCAGCATGGTGGCTAGCGCCACACCAAAGTCGCTACGGCTCAGGGTGAACAGCTGGCGCCAGCGCGCGAAGTCCAACAACGCGAAGGCCACCAACACCAGCAGCGCCGCCAGCGCGGCCATGGGAATTTGCGCGAGCAGCGGCGCACTCACCGCCACCAGCGCCAGCAGCAGCAGGGCCGAAAACACCGAGGCCATCGGCGTGCGCGCGCCGGCTTCCAGGTTGGGCATGGAGCGGTTCATGGAGCCGCAAGAGACATAGCTTGAGAAAAAACCACCGACGATGTTGGACAAGCCCTGTCCGCGGAACTCCCGGTTGGCGTCTATGCGCTGGCCGGAGCGCAAGGCCACCGTCTTGGCGATCGAGATCGCCTGGCCCAGCGCAACGATGGTGAGGGCGAATGCCAGGCCAATGAGGTCGGCGGCCTGTGCCCAGCTGATACGCGGCACCTCGAAGCGTGGCCAGGGCACGGGAATTTGCCCCACGGTGCGCAACGAGGCAGACGGCGTGCCATCGGGGTGAAGAAGGCTGCTCCACGCCCAGGCCAGCGCGGTGGCCACCGCCAGACCGATCAGCATGTATGGCCAGTTGCGGCGCAGGCGGCGCAGCACCAGTGCCACACCCAGCGTGATGGCGGCAACGCTCAGTGCCAGGGGCTGGGCCGAGGTCATTTGTGTGAGGACATGCCCCAGCACCGCCGCCGCGCTGTGTTCAGGCGCCGAGGCCAGGCCCAGGAGATCGGGCAATGCGTGAACGGCGATCAGCAGCGCCGCGCCGGAAGTAAAGCCGAACAGCACAGCCGGCGAAATGAAATTGGCCAGCATACCCAGGCGCAGTGCGCCTATCAGCCATTGCATGACGCCCACCATCACCGTGACTGCCAGCGCCAACTGGATATAAAGCGGGCTGAAGGCCATGGCCAGCGGCGAGAGCATGGCGAACAGGGCCAGCGAGTTGGCGTTGGTGGGGCCCGACATGACATGCCGGCTGGAACCGAACAGTGCGGCGAGGATGCAGGGAATCACGGCGGTGTAAAGGCCGTAGGCGGGTGGCAAACCGGCCAGTGTCGCGAAGGCAATGCCTTGCGGCAGCACCAGCACCGCGCCCAGCAGCCCCGCCATCGCATCGGCCCGCAAAGTGGCAGGCGACACCTCGCGCACCCAGTCGCCAAAAAGGCGTTCCAGGAACGAAATCAATGACTGGGATGCGTGGGCGGCTGAGGGTTCCATCACGAGGGCCTGAGCATACCGCGCCCGGCGCCCCGGCCCCCCATCGTGGGGCTCAGGCCAGGCCGGACAAACGCAGCAGCAAACCGGCGAGCGGCCAAAAGTCAGGTTTACGGCTACCTTAGCTATAGCAACGTCCGCCGACAAGCGATCAAATCTGCTCTAGACGACGTTGCGCAGCCGAAATGATTGGCTGGACGGCGGAATCCGGGAACGGCGAAACGCTGCTGACGTTGATCTCGCAAAGCACATATCGCTCAGAGGCCTCGGCGAGAGGCTCGCCGAACATGAAGTCGCAGTCCCACAAGAAGGGAAGCCGCTCGCGCGAGAGGCCGACGCGTGCGCGAAGCAACTCGACCCATTCAGTCTCGAGCCGTTCCTTCAGGTATCGAAATTGCGGCACATCCGCTGCGTGATACAGCCTCGGGCTAGTTTTCGGCGCCGGTTCGCCAGGCGCAGCGGGGTAGAGCGCATTCACCGACTGGTGTCCGAACCCCTCGACCCGATCCTCCACCAGATAGGCCCGAACCATGCCTTCCACCAATCGTGGTTGCCATGCCTGGTCGATCATGTGCCCACCATTCGCCGGCTCGAAGTACGGAGCCAGTCTGGCCAAGAGCGCCGGAAGTTCCATCAACTCCTCGTCGCTGCCACGCTGGGCGTGGCGCACGCGCAGGCGCGCAGGTGTGGCCATGGGGCCAACCAGTTCCACGCGCCAAACACCGATGCCGCTGTGGCCCCGGTATTGCTTGAGCACTCGCGGCCCCCCGCGGAGCCGCTCCGGCAATTCCTCCTCAAGTTGCTTGAGACTTTCGATTCGGCAAACGTCACTGCCGAACGGAAGATCGCGCGTGTGGAACAGAACGTCCTTGGTTCCCAGCTTCTGGATGGCTTCCGGGTGCGCGCTGACCACAACCCCCGCATTGGCCACCCGCCGCAGCATTGCGTCCAGGAGGTCCCGCCTTCGTCCACCTTCGATGGGATTGCACCAGGCGAGCACCAGGCGGCAGTCGCGCAACTGCGCTTCCACTTCCTCAGCGAAGGCGTCGTTGTACACAGCCGGGACGGCGGTCACTCCGGCGGCTGCAAACGCCCCGAACAAGGCGGCAAAGCGGCTTTCAGCCGGATCTGCGCGATCCCGCATGGATCGATCGCCTGGATAGAGCAATGCGACGGAGGGTCTGGGCATGATCAGCTCCTTGATGGCTCACGCGTGCAACAAGCGCCGCGCATTCGCGTTGGCGATCAGCTCTCGGTCAGCGTCTCCCAGGCCACACTGATCGAACAGGCTGGCGAGTCGAGCCGGCAAATCCGTTTCAGTCACGACCGGCCAATCTGTGCCAGTAACGACATGGTCCGCTCCGACGAGGTCGATGGCTGCACGCAGCATGACCGGGTGCGTTCCCGTCGTATCAATGTAGACGTTACGCCTCGGCGACGCCTGCTTTCCGATCCGCGCTCCATCTGCCAGGCACTCGCCAACCATCAAGCCGCCGAGTGCGAGTGCAGTCACGACCACATTCAGATTAGGCATTTCTTCGAACACGCCAGCGTGCACCATGGCAAGCAAGGCGGCGCTGTTGATCGCGCTGCGCGAAAGCCGCTCGCTGAATTTCCCCGTGCCTCTGAACTTCTGGCGCAGCGCCGCATCCGGCACCGGATGCAAGAACACGGGGACGTTCAGCTCCGATGCAGCAAGAAAGGTTGGCCTGGCCTCCGGTGCGTCGGGCAACAGGTCCCCCTTCGCACTCTCGATGAACACGCCCTTCAGGCCCAGTTCCTTGACCGCTCGCGTCAATTCGCGGGCCGACTCCTCGCCACAGTAGGCATCCACGGTCGCGAGTCCATGCAATACACCACTGTGGCGTTGAGTGACCTCTGCCATTGAATCGTTGATTCTGCGGATGATGTCGAGGTTGGCCTCCTCACCTGGGGCCAAAACGAATTCGAGGGACGTGTTGATGACGCGGCTCGAGACGCCCGCTGTCTGCAGCGATGCAAGCAATGCCTCCTCTTGCGTCAGCCGCCTGCTTACGCCGTCCCAGTATTCCTTCTGCGCTGGTGGATTGCCCCTGGACGCATCGACTGGAATGCCTGTGCCGGCAAAGTGGCAGTGAAAGTCGACCACGTCCACGAATCACTCCTCAGGCTTGTTTCGCCGCGAGTGGCCGGCCTGCGGCTTTCCAGCCGTCGATGCCGCCGCGCAAGAATCTGGCATCCACACCCGCCGCGCGCAGACGCATGGCTGTGGATCGCCCAACTTCGTGCCCATACACGCAATAGACCATCACAGGCTTGTCCTTGGGCAGTTGCGCGGCCCAGGCGTTCACTTCGGCCGGGTCTCGCCACTCCGCACCGGGGATGAGGGCGTCCGCCTGGACGAAGACGCCTGCCCGGCGGACGTCCAGAACGTGAGCGCCGGCCAAATCGTCCGCAGTGGCAGCGAACGGTTCGCTTGAGGTCTCCACGGCACTCTGATAGCGCTCATACACCCGCGCCCAGTTGATGTTTTCCATGAAGGCGTCGACATACTGTCCGGCCGCCGCGCCGAAATCCAGGTGGTAGGCGTGCTCGTACATGTCGAGCGCCAGTATGGGGATGCCGCCAGCCACTGCGTGCGTGTGGTCCGCAGCCCATTGGTTCACGAGGGTTCCTTCGCGCGGCTGGAATACCAGCAGCACCCAACCGGAGCCTCCGGCCAGCGCTTTGCCCATGGCAACGAACTCCTCACGCCAACGTTCGACACTCCCAAAATTCGACTGCAGGGCCAACACGGCTGCGGGTGTCATCGGATCGCCGCCGGCGCCAAGGCAGTCAAAGTACAGCTCGTGCAACAGCATCGAGTTCGTGGCGATGAGTTCCTCGCGCTTGAGCCCATTCAGGTCGAAGCCGGTGGCCGTCGCGAAAGGCACCTCCCGCAACCGGCCACGGATGGCATTCAATCGCTTGACGGCGCCGCTGTAGTTGTTCTGGTGGTGGCTGCGCAGCAGCTTTTCTGAAAGGCCCTTAACGCTTGCAGGGTCGAAGGGGAGATCGTGAATCAGAGCGTCCATAGGTGCACCTTAAATAATGTTGGTGAGTCGCAGCGCCAGGCCGACGATGCCGGAGACCAGCACCACGGGAATGACGCCAACTTTGAAGCGGAATAGCGCCACCGCGGCCGCGACTCCGATGACGGCTGAAGCCCACTCGAACCGGCCCGAGAGACCTTGCGGCCAGAGCACGTGGTACGCAAAGAACACCGCGAGATTCATGATCACGCCCACCACGGCGGCGGTGATGCCAACGAGCGGGGCCGTGAACTTCAGGTTGCCGTGCGTGGACTCGATGAAAGGCCCGCCGAGCAGGATGAAGAAGAACGACGGCAGGAAAGTGAAGAACGTGACCACCGTCGCCGCCACGGCGCCGGCCAGGAACAGCGACTCCGGACCAAAAATGGCCTTCGTCCAGCCGCCAACGAAACCAACGAACGCGACGACCATGATCAACGGCCCGGGTGTGGTTTCGCCGAGCGCCAGGCCATCAATCATCTGAGTGCCGGTGAGCCACTGGAAGTTGTCCACTGCGCCCTGATAGACGTAAGGGAGCACCGCATAGGCGCCACCGAAGGTCATTAGCGCGGCCTTGGTGAAGAACCATGCCATCTGCGTGAGCACCGCGTCCCACCCGTACGCAGCTGTAAGTGCCGCAATGGCGGCTGCCCACAGGCCCAGGAAGACAACCAGCACTTGCCTGACGCGTTTCCAGGTAAAGAGCGCATGCGAAGGAGTGGGCGTGTCGTCATCGATGAGCGCCGGTCCGAACTGCTTGGCGGAACTGCCGTGGCCGCCGCCTGTCTTGAACTTGTTGGGGGCGTACTTCCCGCCGAAGTAGCCGATGGTGCCCGCTGCGAGCACGATCAGCGGGAATGGGAGGTTGAATGCAAAGATGCAGAGGAATGCCGCGGCCGCGACGCTCCATAGCCAGCCGTTCTTCAGGGCGCGGGAGCCAACCCGGTACGCGGCGTGCACCACCAGTGCCGTGACCGCAGGCTTGATGCCGTAGAACAGGCCTGCGATGGCCGGGACATGGCCGAAAGCCATGTAGACCCAGGACAGGGCAACCAGGATGAACAGCGACGGCAGGACGAACAGCCCGCCGGCGACAACGCCACCCCACGTCCGGTGCATCAACCATCCGATGTAGGTCGCGAGCTGCTGCGCCTCCGGGCCGGGCAGCAGCATGCAGTAGTTCAGGGCGTGCAGGAACCGGTTCTCCGAGATCCAGCGCCGGCGCTCCACGAGCTCTTCGTGCATGATGGCAATCTGCCCGGCAGGCCCGCCGAAGCTGATGAAGCCAAGCTTGAGCCAGAAGGAAAACGCTTCTCCGCGAGTGATGGGTTCAGGGGCTGCTTGGTCGAGGGTATGAGTTGTCATTTGGCAGCCTTCAAAGCAACGTGCAGGGTGTCAAAAAAGGTGAAAGCTGCTTCAAGCAACTGGTCGTCGTCTTCGTATTGCGCTTGCAAGCCCCGGACGATCACTTCGATGCCCGGCGCTTCGTCGAGCGGAATACCCCCGACGTCGATGTAGTGCACGAGCTGCCCGAGTCGCGCCAGGGCGGGCGTCTCATCGAGACGGAAGCTCCTGGCGACGACTTCGAAGGTCACCAGCTCGCCCACGTGCGTGAAGGCCGCTCCGTCGAAGTCGTAGCCGAGAGCCGGCTTGGGGCACTTCTTCGGATCCGACAGCCAGATGAAGTTCGGAGACTTGTCGATGAAGCGACTGATCAGCCAGGCGGTGGCCAGGCGGTCTACCCACGGGCGCTGGCGGGTGGCCCAGATGCGGCCCTGATAGTCCGCGATGGCGAGCGAGGGGACAACAGCCTTCGTAGGCGAGGGCTCGTCCGGTGAGAGGTGCAGTTCAATCTCGCGTCGCAGCGCCGAGACCGCGTCAACACACCGCGCGTTTTCCTTGCCCGGGAAGAAATCGCTTGCCTGGATCTGCTGCAGCTGCTGCTCAAGGCTGCGCAGTGTCTTGTGGAGTACCGCTTCACTGGCCACCTCGATGCCCTTGCGGGCGTCCTTCACGGCCTGCAGGAGCTCCGCATAGTGCTCGGAGCGGTCGAACAGGGCGCGGAACGCCTGTTCCTGAGCTTCATCGCGCGCACGCAACTCGAGCAAATAGGCGTCAGCACCCGCATCGGCAATCGTCCTGGCGAGCTCCCGCAGAGCAACTGCGGAGGGTGCGGTGGCCGGAAGGACATAGACCCCTTCTCGGAGCGTCCCCGCACCTGTCGTCTTGAGGGCGCGCCACACACGGACCCGCAGGCCGCTTGGCGTGGTCGGCAGGGTTGCGGTAAGAATTAGCCAATCGGTCATGTAGCAAATATCTCATAAAGAGATGAACGCTACAAGAAATTTCTCAGATTTGCGCCGAAAATGTACTGTTGGCAGCTTTTTGAACGCGTTGCGACATGCCCAAGCACTACTTAGAGATGTCGGGGAGCTATCTCAGAATTCCGGCCTATCTGTGAAGATTCGGGAGGCAGGAACCCCGATGGGCGAGTACTGGCCCCGACCTAGCTGCGCTGGAGCTTGAAGACCGCCCGGCTGGCACGGGCATTCGGCCAAAAGCGCACTTCGCGGCCGTCCTGCAAGCCGAAGGAGTCCAGGATCTGCAACTGGTTTTGCAACGCGAGCGCTTCAAAGTCCTGCAGCGTGCCGACCCGGATGTTAGGCGTGTCGTACCACTGGTAGGGCAGCACCTTGGTCACCGGCATACGGCCACGCGCGACGGCCAGGCGGTTGGGCCAGTGGCCGAAGTTGGGAAACACGACGATGCCGGCACGGCCCACGCGCGCGGTTTCGCGCAGCATGGTTTCGGCGTTGTGCAGGTGCTGCAGGGTATCGATCTGCAGCACCACATCAAACGAGCGGTCGCCAAACAGCGCCAGGCCTGCTTCGAGGTTGAGCTGGATCACGTTCACGCCGCGCGCCACGCAGGCCTGCACGTTGGCGTCGTTGATCTCGACACCGTAGCCCGAGCAGCCGCGTTCGCGGATCAGGTAGTCCAACAACTCGCCGGTGCCGCAGCCCAAGTCAAGCACGCGCGAGCCGTGCGGCACCAGGCGTGCGATGGACAGCAGGTCGGGCGAGGGCGGCACATTGAGTTCGACGGGAATATTCATACAGCCACCTTGCTCTGGAAGTAAGAGCGCACCACTCCCAGGTAGCGATCGTCCTCCAGCAAAAACGCATCGTGGCCATGCGGTGCATCGATTTCGGCGTAGCTCACGTCGCGCTGGTTGTCGAGCAGGGCCTTGACGATTTCGCGGCTGCGCACGGGGGAGAAGCGCCAGTCGGTTGTGAAACTCACGAGCAGGAATTTGGCCGTCACACGCGCCAGCGCCTGGGTCAGGCTGCCGCCATATGCCCGGGCCGGGTCGAAGTAGTCAAGCGCCCGGGTGATCAGCAGATAGGTATTCGCGTCAAAGTATTCGCTGAACTTGTCGCCCTGATAGCGCAAGTAGCTTTCGATTTCGAACTCGATGTCTTGCGTCGTGTATTTGTAAGGTGCATCGGCGTTCACGGTGTCTGCCACCGCCTGGCGCAGCTGGCGTCCGAATTTTTCGTTCATCACGTCGTCGCTCAGATAGGTGATGTGGCCGATCATGCGGGCGATACGCAGGCCGCGTTTGGGCAGCACGCCGTGGCGGTAAAAGTGGCCGCCATGGAAATCGGGGTCGGTCACGATGGCGCGCCGGGCCACTTCATTGAAGGCAATGTTTTCTGCCGTGAGGTTGGGCGCGCTGGCCACCACCACGGCGTGGCGCACGCGCTCGGGGTATTGCAGCGTCCAGGCCAGGGCCTGCATGCCGCCCAGGCTGCCGCCCATCACGGCGGCCAGGGTCTGGATGCCTAGGCGGTCGAGCAGGCGGGCCTGCGCGCTGACCCAGTCCTGCACCGTGACGACGGGGAAGTCGGCGCCGTAAAGTTCTTGCGTGTCGGGGTTGGGCTGCATGGGGCCGGTGGAGCCGAAACAGGAGCCCAGGTTGTTGACGCCAATCACGAAGAAGCGGTCGGTATCCACCGGCTTGCCGGGGCCGATCATGGTGTCCCACCAGCCTTCGGATTTGTCGACAGGCTGGCCCTGCGCATCCAGGTAGACACCCGCCACATGGTGCGAGGCGTTGAGCGCGTGGCAGATCAGCACGGCGTTGGATTTGTCGGCGTTGAGTTCGCCGTAAGTTTCATAGCTCAGGTCGTAGGCGCGTATCGACGCGCCGCTCTGCAGGGGCAACGCCTCTACAAAATGCATGCTGAGCGGGGTGGCAATGAGTGTCAAGAAAATCACCTGCAGAAAACAAAAAACCCGGCGTCGCTAAAGCGAGTCCGGGTTCCTGGATGTCGTCTTTAGCTGTACTTTTTAAGCGCCCGCAAGCTGAGCAAATCGGCGCTAAGGAAAGTATACCCCCACGGTCGCTCACTTCGTGTAGCTTCCTGCCCCCGAGGGGGCCGCCCGCCTGTGGCCCGGCAAAGCCGGTTCCACGGCTCATGCTGGCTTAAAGGATTCAGGGCGTCCCGGACGATGATGGGTTTATAGAAGCAGCGCCGCCAGGCCCAGGCCGGCAAAGATCAGTGCGGAGACGATGTGCACCGCACGCAGTGGAACCAGCCGCGTCACGCGCTCGCCCAGCCAGACCACCGGCGCGTTGGCCAGCATCATGCCCAGCGTGGTGCCTGCCACCACGCTGACGATGGCGTCGTAGCGCGCGGCCAGCATCACGGTGGCGATCTGCGTCTTGTCGCCCATCTCGGCCAGAAAGAACACGACGACGGTGGTGAAGAACACGCCGTAGCGCGGCGGCTTTTCGTCTTTCGCGTCGTCGATCTTGTCGGGCACCAGCATCCACGCCGCCATGGCCAGGAACGAGGCGCCCAGAATCCAGCGAAGCATTTGCGGACCGATCAAAGTCGTGACCCAGGCGCCGGCGGCACCGGCCAAAGCATGGTTGACCAAGGTTGCGACCAAAATGCCGGCGACGATGGGCCAGGGCTTTTTAAAACGGGCGGCGAGGATGAGCGCGAGGAGTTGCGTCTTGTCGCCCATTTCGGCGAGGGCGACGATGCCCGTAGAGACGAGGAAAGCTTCCATTCAAAAAGACTCCGGCCGAAAACCCATGACTGCACGGCATCCCCGGCCTGAAGCGGAGGCTGTGCAGTCAAAGGTCTCGCGTGATCCGAAGACCGCTTGCGCCATGTCCTGAGTGGACAAGTCTGTTGACGCAAGCCCCTTTCAGGATTGAAAGGCTGGCTACTCCCCAATGACAGCCTGCATTATATCGTTAGCCTTCAAAGTACTCCCTCAAGTCCTTTTTGCACGCTTGTGGCGCATTTCTTGCTTGCATTTGGTGCGATTCTTGGAATCGACCCAATAACGCACCAATACATCACATTTCATCTGAAGAGGGACATATGGAAGCACTAAAACAGGGCTCGGACGCCTTGTTCATCTTGTTGGGCGGCATCATGGTGCTGGCCATGCACGCCGGTTTTGCCTTTCTGGAGCTGGGCACCGTCCGCAAAAAGAACCAGGTCAATGCGCTGGTCAAGATCCTGGTGGACTTCTCGGTGTCTACCGTGGTGTATTTCATCGTGGGTTATGGCGTGGCCTATGGCACCCACTTCTTCGTCGGTGCGGAACAGCTGGCAGCCAAGAACGGCTATGAACTGGTCAAATTCTTTTTCCTGCTGACCTTTGCCGCGGCGATCCCGGCGATTATTTCGGGCGGCATTGCCGAACGGGCGCGCTTTTACCCGCAGCTCATCGCCACCGCCGTCATCGTGGGCTTTGTCTATCCCTTCTTCGAGGGCGTCGTCTGGAACCAGCACTTCGGCGTGCAGGCCTGGATCAAATCGCTGACGGGCGCAGAGTTTCATGACTTTGCGGGCTCCATCGTGGTTCACGCCGTGGGCGGCTGGCTGGCATTGCCGGCGGTGATTTTGCTGGGCGCCCGCAGCAACCGCTACCGCAAGGACGGCGCCGTGTCGGCGCACCCGCCTTCGAACATCCCTTTTCTGGCGCTGGGCGCCTGGATTCTCACGGTGGGCTGGTTCGGCTTTAACGTGATGAGCGCGCAAACCATCGACAAGATTTCCGGCCTGGTCGCCGTCAATTCATTGATGGCCATGGTGGGCGGCACTTTGGCCGCACTGGCCTTTGGCAAAAACGACCCCGGCTTTGTGCACAACGGCCCGCTGGCCGGCCTGGTGGCGGTGTGCGCGGGCTCCGACCTGATGCACCCGCTGGGCGCGCTGGTGACGGGCGCTGTGGCGGGCGGCGTGTTTGTCGTGATGTTCACGCTGACGCAGAACAAATGGAAAATTGACGACGTGCTCGGCGTCTGGCCGCTGCACGGCCTGTGCGGTGCCTGGGGCGGCATCGCAGCCGGCATCTTTGGCAGCCAGGCCTTTGGCGGCCTGGGCGGTGTGAGCTTTGGCGCGCAGCTCATCGGCAGCGCAATGGGCGTCGCATGGGCGCTGCTGGCGGGTTTTGCCGTCTACGGTGTCCTCAAGGCGACCATGGGCCTGCGGCTCAGCCAGGAAGAGGAATTCGAGGGCGCCGATCTGTCGATCCACCGCATTGGCGCAACGCCGGACCGTGAAGTCAACTGGTGAGCGCGCATCTCACCCACACGATTTTGCTATTAAATTTGTAGCTATAAGCCTAGATGGTGTCTGGGCTAGAGCCCTATTTTGTTATCAATGATTGCATAGTGGGCGGACACCATGGCAGCATGCGGCTAGACTGCCGTCCATGGCCACATTTGAAGAGCAGCTGGTTGAGCACCGTGTCTACCTCATGCGTTTTGCGCGCTTGCAGTTGCGCAACGATGCCTGGGCCGAGGACGCCGTGTCGGAGACTTTGCTGGCAGCACTTTCAAAACCGCAAAGCTTTGGCAATCGCTCGCAGCTCAAGACCTGGCTGGTCGGCATCCTCAAACACAAGGTCATTGACCTGCTTCGCAGCAATGCCCGTACGGTGACCGTTGCGGATGCGCAGGCTGACGACGAAGGAGACGAGCTGGACCGGCTCTCGTTCAAGGCCGACGGCCATTTTGCCGAGACGCCCAACGATTGGGGGAACCCCGACCAGACCCTGCAGCAGGTGCAGTTCTTTCAGGTGCTGGACGCCTGTATGGAGCGCCTGCCGCCCGCACTGGGCCGGTTGTTCCTGATGCGCGAATGGCTGGAGCTTTCTTCGCAGGAAATCTGTAAGGAACTCGCGCTGACGCCGACCAATTTGTATGTGCAGCTGCACAGGGCACGCCTGCGTTTGCAGGAGTGCCTGAATATTCACTGGTTCGGCAAACAAGGCGCCTGATCGCCCCGTGGTTCAATCCTTTTTAGCTTTATTTTTTCACCCCTACTCGCCGCCTTCAACGTGAAACCCCGCATTACCCTCCTAAGACGCACCTGCCGGGAAGCCGCCGCGCTGTTGGTCGCGCGTGAAGATCGCGCGCTCAACCTGCCGGATCACGTCGCGCTGAAGTTGCACCTGATGGCTTGTGATGCTTGTCCCAAGTTCGAGAACCAGCTTCTGACCCTGCGAGCGGCGATGAAACACTGGCGGCAGAACGACGGCACCGCATCGGTTTCCGGCGGTGCGGCGTCCGACAAGCCGCTCAAATAGCACCCCAGCGCTGTCGTGGCGGCAGTGCGGTGGCGGCTTTGCGCGGGTGAAGTGCGCTGAACGCATCGGCCGCTTTGAAATTTTGTGTAACTATTTGCCAGGGTTTTGCATCGCGCGGGCGATTGGCCAATGCGCAGGGAAGGCTGTCTTGCGCCGCTGGCATCGCAGCAAGCTTTTCAGGTCGGGCGTAGGCCTGAATTTCTGCCAGCTTGACTCCCCACGACTACCATTCTTTTGGGTGTGGGCACTAACTTGTTGTTTTTCTCAAATAGGCATTAGCTATGGACGGCGAGAAATCGGAGCACCCAGATGTGGAGCGGGGTCAGGAATGCCGGCCTGCGTAAGCGGTTTGACTTAAGAAAATGGCGAACCAAGCGCCATCAGGAATGTTCGGCACGTTCAGGCCCGCAGTGGATCCGGCTGCTGCCTCGTGGTCGTCAACTACCTTGAAACCCAGCATTCATGCGGGCTGGCGCAGACTAGGTAGTAACGATAGTGGATTGTATTTTAGGCAACTGAAGCATAATATCTTCGTGCGGATGTCAGCATTCGCACACGTTAGGTGATCGGTCAGTTTCGCGCGCTACAGCGGTACATATCAAGATTTGTTGTGCTTTCGGGACCCCATCGCTTTTGTTTTTGTGTTTTAGAGGAGTCCCTTCATGGGCAACAAACTTTACGTCGGCAACCTGCCGTACTCGGTCCGCGACGAAGACCTGCAACAATCTTTTGGCCAATTCGGCGCTGTCACCAGCGCTAAAGTCATGATGGAACGCGATACGGGTCGTTCCAAAGGCTTTGGCTTTGTCGAAATGGGCAGCGATGCTGAAGCCCAAGCGGCTATCAACGGCATGAACGGTCAGCCTCTGGGCGGCCGTAGCGTTGTCGTGAACGAAGCGCGCCCGATGGAAGCACGTCCTCCACGTAGCGGCGGCTTCGGCGGCGGCGGTGGTGGCGGCTACGGTGGTGGTGGCGGTGGTGGCGATCGTTCCGGCGGTGGCGGCTACGGCGGTGGCGGCTACGGCGGCGGCGGTGGTCGCTCCGGTGGCGGCGGTAGCGACGGCGGTTTCCGCAGCCCCTACGGCGGCGGCGGTAGCGGCGGCGGCCGTTCCGGCGGCGGCGGTGGTGGACGCGGCGGCTACTAAGCCCTGTTAAACCCGCTCTTCAGCCTCCGGTTGAAGAGCGCTAAAAAGGCTTCAAGACTTCGGTTTTGAAGCCTTTTTGCTTTGCGGCCCATGAAACACGTGGGCTAGTCGCTCCTATTTTGATAGCGCCAGCCAAGCCCCGGCCGAACGGTCGATGATCAGCGTTCACCCTGGCGGTGCTTGCGTGCACGGCCAGACAAAGCCTTGTCGAACACCGCATTGGGCAACAGGCGCAGCAGCTTGGCCACCACGCCCATTTGCCAGGGAATCACCCGGTAGCTGTGCCCCGACTGAATGGTGGCAAACGCTTTTTCGGCAAACACCTCGGCCTTCATTAAAAACGGCATGGCGTAGCGGTTTTCCTGGGTCAGTGGCGTGTCGATATAACCAGGGCAGATCGTCACCACCTTCACGCCGCTGGGGCGCAGCTCGCCACGCAGGCTTTCGCAATAGGTGATGACGGCGGCCTTGCTGGCGCAGTAGGCGCCATGGCCGGGAAGGCCGCGTATGCCCGCCACGCTGCCGATACCCACCAAGGTGCCCGAGCCCCGCGCCACCATGCCCGCCATGAAGGGATGAAACGTGGCAGCGACGCCGATGTTATTGGTGGCGAAGGTTTGCGCCATCACATCCAGGTCTGAGCGCACCGCGGTATCCATGCCGATGCTGATGCCCGCGTTGGCGATCACCACGTCAGGCACGCCCTGCGCCGCAACGCAGGCCTGGCCCGCCGCCACAATGCTGTCGATGTCGGACACGTCAGCGCTGTAGACCTGAAAGCGACCGGCGCTGATGGCGTGTGCCTCGGCCCAGGCCTGAACTTCCGCCGTGCGGCGGGCCGCCAGCGCCAGGCGATAGCCGGCCGAATAAAAACGCATGGCCAATGCCTGGCCTATGCCGCTGGACGCGCCGGTGATGAATACGAGTCTGGACATAGTGGGCTGGGTGGGTTGAAGGGTTGGCAGCGCGTTAACGGGCTGCCGGATCGCCGCCCGCCGGTTTTACCGCAGGGCTTGTTGGCGCCGGCAAGGTCAATACCGGAAGGCCCGCTGCGCTGGCGGCAGACCGGGGCACCAAAATGCCTCGTACGCGGCCTTTCAGGTCAGCCACCTGGTCCAGGTTGTCATAGGCAAAGGTGTCGCCTGTGAACTGGTCGGTGCCGCGGATAAGCAGCACGGGTTTGTGGGACTTGACGCGTTCGTCGTTCAAAAAGGCATGCAGAAACTCGCCGCGAAACTCCATGCGCGGTATGTCCTTTCCGCTGGCGTCTTTGGTCGCCTCCCGTATCACCAGGGCATTGCCCGTCAGCTGCACTTCCGAGCCGTCACCATTGGTGTAGGCGCGATTGGCGGTGGCGGTGGTGATGCGCCCTTCGACGCCGATGCTGCGGATACGCGCCTGGTCGATTTCCAGAATGTCGGTGTCGGAGAAATGCCGGGCTTCAATGCCGTAGATCTCGCTCTTGAGCTGCCCGCCTTCGTCAAACGTTTTCACGGTGAACTTGCGCATGAAATAGTCAATGTCGTGGCTTGCCTCTTTGGCCGCCTCGGGCGTGCTGAAGATGGGCGTGTTGCGCACCAGCCAGTAGGTGCCAAGCGCCAGCGCGCCCATCATCAGCAGCGGCATGTAGATGGCCATGCTGTCCCACATGCGCAGAAGACGCCGCCAGGTGTTTTTCAGCTGCAAGGCGGCGCTCACAGCTTGTACTCCTGCAGCAGCCCGGCGTAGCGCCCGCCGGCGACGAGCAGCACGTCACAAAATTCGCGCACCGCGCCATGGCCGCCTGTTGCTTGCGTCACATGGTGCGCACAAGCGCGGACTTCCGCATGCGCATTGGCCGGCGCGCAGCTCAGCGCCGCGCGGGCCATCACCGGCAGATCGGGCCAGTCGTCGCCCATCGCCGCGGCGGCAGACCAGTCCAGCCCCAGGGCTTGCAAGGTGATTTCAGCGGCCGGGCGCTTGTCTTCGGTGCCGAAATGCGCGTGCGTGATGCCCAGCGCCTGCAGGCGGGCACGCAGCACATGGCTGTCCCGCCCCGTAATGACCACCGGGGTGATGCCCGCCTTTTGCAGCAACTTCAGGCCGTGGCCGTCCAGGGTATTGAAGCGCTTGATGATCTCACCCGCGGCACGGTATCCACCCGGGCCCACGGCCAGTTCATGACCGTCGGGGTATTCGGAGAAGTACAGGCCGCCGTCGGTCAGCACGCCGTCCACATCAAAGAAGGCCACTTTCACGCCTTGCGCGCGCAACAGGAGCTCCGGCGCGAAGTTCAGGGCGGGGAGGGAGGGCATGGGGCCGGATTGAAGCGCCATCAAATGACTTTGGCGCGCATCAGGTCGTGCGTATTGAGCGCGCCGCACAACACGCCGGCCTCATCCACAACGAGCACGCTGTTGATGCGGTATTGCTCCATCAGCGCCACCGCTTCGACCGCCAAGGCGTCCGGCCGCACGGTGCGAGGGTTGGCATGCATGACGTCGACGGCCTTGCTGCTGCGCAAGTCCACGCCCTTTTCAAGCAGTCGGCGCAAGTCACCGTCAGTAAATATGCCCAGCACCCGCTGCGCATCGTCAACCACGGCCGAGGCGCCGAGCCCCTTGCTGCTCATCTCGCGCATCAGGTCGGAAAAGCCGGTTCCCGGCGGCACCTTCGGCACGTCATCGCCGCTGCGCATCACGTCACTGACATGCGTCAGCAGCTTGCGGCCCAGCGCGCCGCCCGGGTGCGAACGTGCAAAGTCTTCTTCCTTGAAGCCGCGCACTTCCAGCAAGGCCACCGCCAGCGCATCACCCAGGGCAAGCTGCGCCGTGGTGCTGGCGGTCGGCGCCAGATTGAGCGGGCAGGCCTCTTGCGCCACGCTGCTGTCAAGCGCGACGCGGGCGTGCCGGGCCAGTGCGGACTGCATGCCGCCGGTAATCGCCACCATCGGCACGCCCTGGCGGCTCAGCACCGGCAGGATGGATGTCAGCTCTTCGCTCTCGCCGCTGTTGGAAATCGCCAGCACCACATCCTGGCCGGTGATCATGCCCAGGTCGCCGTGGCTGGCCTCGGCCGGGTGCACAAACATGGCGGGCGTTCCGGTAGAGGCCAGCGTGGCGGCGATCTTGCGGCCGATATGGCCGCTTTTGCCCATGCCCATGACCACCACACGGCCCTGGCACGCCAGCATCAGCTTGACGGCCTCGGCAAACTCGGGGCCCACGCGGCCGGCCAGACCCTGAACGGCCGCAGCTTCTATCTCAAAGGTCTTGCGGGCAAGTTCAAGCACCTGCCCGGTATCAAATTTCACTGCGTCGAGACTCATGGCTGCATTCTATAGAGGCGGGCGAAGGCCTACGCAGGCCACTGCCTTCTCTCAGGCAGCACTGGATACAGCCTCTCGCCTGCGGAAAACTGTCAAAGCGAGTGCGGCTTCCTCAGCTACCATCAAAGGATGAGCGCGCTTGAACTGACCCTTCTGTACCTGCTGGCCGCCGTGCTGGGCGTGGTCGCATGCCGCTCACTCAAGCTGCCGCCGATGCTGGGCTACCTCGCTGTGGGCGTGGCCATCGGGCCCAACGCGTTGGCGCTGGCGGAAAACTCCGACGGCATCCGGCACCTGGGCGAATTCGGCGTGGTGTTCCTGATGTTCGTCATTGGTCTCGAATTCAACCTGCCCAAACTGCGCTCCATGCGGCGCCACGTGTTTGGGCTAGGCCTGCTGCAGGTCGCGCTCACCATCGTGCTGGCCACGGTAGGGTCCCTCTTTCTGGCCAGCATGGCGCCCACCCTCTGGAAGATGGGCTGGCAGACTGCGCTGGCTTTGTCGGGCGCGATTGCAATGAGCAGCACAGCCATCGTCGTCAAGTTGCTGTCGGAGCGACTGGAGCTGGAATCCGAGCACGGCAAGCGCGTCATGGGCGTGTTGCTCTTCCAGGATTTGGCCGTGGTGCCGCTGCTGGTGCTGATCCCCGCGCTGGGCGCACCGGCCGACGCTCTTTTGATGGCGCTGGCGATCGCCGGGCTCAAGGCCGCTGTGCTGGTCGGCCTGTTGCTCACCGGCGGCCAGCGCATCATGCGCTGGTGGCTCACCATCGTGGCCCGGCGCAAAAGTGAAGAGCTGTTTGTTCTCAATCTGTTGCTGGTCACACTGGCCCTGGCCTGGCTGACCGAGCGGGCCGGGTTGAGCCTGGCGCTGGGCGCCTTCATTGCCGGCATGCTGATTTCCGAGACAGAATACAAGCACCAGGTCGAAACCGACATCCGCCCGTTTCACGATGTCCTGCTGGGCCTTTTCTTCATCAGTATCGGCATGTTGCTGGACTGGCGGCTGGTACTCGAGCGCTGGCCGCTGGTGCTGCTACTGACGACGCTGCCCGTGCTCTTCAAGCTGGTGCTGGTCACGGCACTGGCCCGCGGACTGGGCGGAACAGCCGGTGTCTCACTGCGCACAGGCCTGTACCTCGCGCAGGCCGGTGAGTTCGGTTTTGTGCTGCTCACGCTGGCGCAGCAAAACAGCCTGGTGCCGCCGGCCTTGCTCAACCCCATCCTCGCGAGCATGGTGCTGTCCATGCTGGCCACGCCTTTCATCATCATGTACAGCAACCGCATTGTGATGAAGCTGGTCTCCAGCGAATGGCTGCAACAGTCGCTGCAGATGACCACCATCGCACGCAAATCCATCAACGCCAATAAACACGTGATCATCTGCGGCTATGGCCGCTGCGGCCAGAACCTGGGCCACATGCTGGAACGCGAAGGCATCCAGTACATGGCGCTGGATCTGGACCCCGACCGGGTGCGGCAAGCCGCCGCCGCCGGTGATTCGGTGGTCTTTGGCGACGCGGTGCGGCTGCAGGCCCTGATGGCTGCGGGCCTTGCTCGCGCCAGCGCGGTGGTCATCACCTACCTGGACACAGCCAGCGCCCTTAAAGTGCTGGCCAACACGCGCGCCCACGCACCCACGGTGCCTGTGATTGTTCGCACCGTGGACGACCACGACCTCGAAAAGCTGCAGGCAGCCGGCGCTACAGAGGTGGTGCCGGAGGCCATCGAGGGCAGCCTGATGCTGGCCAGCCATGCGCTCGCGCTGGTGGGCGTGCCCATGCGCCGCGTGATCCGCGTGGTGCAGGACCAGCGCGACGCCCGCTACAACCTGCTGCGCGGCTATTTCCGCGGTGCGGATGATGACACGGTCAATGAGCTGGAGCAGGAGCGCCTCTCCAATGTGACGCTTCCACTGGGCATCAAGTCCCTGGGCAAGCCCCTGAGCGCCATGGCTCTGGAAGCGGGCGGGGTTCGCGTAGTGAGCATGCGCCGCAACAACGGCAAGGCGGTGACAGCGCACGAAGAAGCCTTGCTGGAGGGGGGCGACACGCTGGTGTTGTCAGGCCGGCCTGAGGCTTTGGCCAAGGCCGAAGAAAAACTGCTGCGCGGCCGCCCGGCCTGAATGCGCTTCACAGGGGAAGCCCTGCGAAGGGGACGCTTTTAATCTGGACGCGGCGGCACAATACGGGCGCGCACCCACTTTGGATAAATCATGCCCGACCTGCACAGCCTCACTCACCAAACTGTCAGCCAATACCTCAAGAGCCACATCCGCACGGTGCCCGATTGGCCGGCGCCGGGCGTGCAGTTTCGCGACATTACGCCGCTGCTGCAAAACCCCAAAGTGTTTCGCGTGCTGATCGACGCCTTTGTGCATCGCTACATGGATCCCGCACTGCGCCCTGATGTGGTGGCCGGGCTGGATGCCCGTGGGTTTATTTTGGGCGCTGTCGTGGCCTATGAGCTCAACGTCGGCTTTGTGCCGATTCGCAAGAAAGGCAAGCTGCCTTTTTCAACCGTACAGGAAACTTATGAGCTGGAGTACGGCAGCGCCACGGTGGAACTGCACACCGACGCCGTGAAGCCCGGCGACAGAGTGCTGCTGATCGACGACCTGATCGCCACAGGCGGCACCATGATGGCGGGAAAGAAGCTGCTGGAAAAGCTGGGTGCAACCGTGACGGAGGGCGCAGCGATTGTGGATTTGCCGGAGCTGGGCGGATCGGCCAGATTGCGCGAAGCCGGCCTGCCTTTATTTACTTTGATTGATTTTGCCGGGCATTGAGCTGCGCAGCCGGTAAGTCAACAGGAGAGGCCAGACCAGCTGCTCGCACGTTTTGCTATAAAAACAGGAGCGGCTTGTCCAGGTGTTTATTGGGCTAGAGCCCCTTTTTACTTAAATTCGAAGCGGCCGGAGCCTAGATCAAATCGCCGTATTGTGTGCTGCTGAGCGCCGGCGAATTCGATTCGGGCATCTCGGTGTCTTCAAAGCCGGTCAGCAGGGTATATGAACGCGGTGAACGCGGGCCGCTCTTGACCTTGACGCCCTTCTCGGGCGGGGCAACAGGGCCTTCGGCAGAGGCTGCCAGCAATGCCTGCTTGAAGGCGGCCACTTCATCGGCCTGGATGGGTTCATAACGAGGGGCAGGCGGCTTGACCGGCGCCGGTGCGGCATTCACCTGCAACGCAGCCGTTGGCACGGCATCGTTGGCACTCAATGGCGCTGGCTTGCTGACGATCGCCATTTCGTCCATGCGCCAATAGACTGCGGGAACCGTGATCTCAAAGCGCGCCCTGGCGTTTTGCACGATCAGCGTTTCAATCTCGCCAAGCTGCTCTGGCTGGCCGTTAAATGCCTTGGCCAGGTCCATCATGACGATGAATTCATTGCCGCGCTGGTCCAGCGAAAGCACTTTGAACTTGTAACTGGCCGACAGCACGCCAGCGCGGGTCATGGCCTCGCGGATCGCCACATACAGTTGTTCGCGGCGAGCATGGCGCTTGAGTTTGCCGGCTTCGGCTGGCGTTGCGGGCTCTGCAGACAGCCGCTGGGGCACCGAAGCGGGAGACGAGGACTTGTCACGTCCCGTGAGAGCGGCGCGCTTTTGCCCTTCATGGGTGGCAGATTTTGAGGCTTGGCTCGATTTGCCAGAAAACCAGTTAAAAAAAGACATGGGCGTTCTCGTGATGATTTCGCATTTTGTACCAATGCGCGGAATGAAGTCTGTAAGCAATACGGCAAATTGATCCCCGCTGTTGTTTCCAGCGGATTTCATTGCAGACGACTTTATCGAATCATGCGCGCGGCTGTCTGGTAAAAAATCACGGCCACCACGGGTTTGGCGCTATTTAAACGCCACGGCTTGAGAGTCAAAAACCGGTGTTCGGTTGTCCGATGACCGCCTTGGCGGCTAGAGGCACGCTGTGCTCAGGTCACAGCGACCCGCTTGGGACGGTTGTAGAGGCGTTTAGCCATCACCGAGCCCATGGCCATAGTCAGCTCCAATGCAATCGGGCTGTGACGGTTGGCCAGTTCCAGGAAGCGCATCGGTGTGAGGCACCAGAGCTTGCAAGGCGTGGATGCATGCACCGTGGCGCTGCGTGGCATATGCGAGAAAAATGCACCTTCGCCCAGCACGGTGCCGGAGCCGACCAATGCCATTCGCACGCGCGCCTTTTCGTCTTCATAGTGAACGCTGAGCGTGCCGCTTTCGACGAAATAGAGCGTTCGGTCGAGCGCCCCTTGTTCCATCAGCACCTGGCCGCTGTTCAAGGCAAACGGCTGCATGTAGCTGGCCAGGATGTCCCAGTGCGGCTGATTGAATTGACAGCGCAGTGCGTCACTGGCGTGGCAGTGCAGGATGGCTTGAGCCAGGCCCTGGATGTCAAAACGGATGGCGGCGGGTAGTGGAGCGTTCATAGTGCAACGGAAGATACCTTCGCACTACAGTACCCACAAGGGACTTTAACGCCCACTTACACCTGATACAGGAAAACCGGAGTTGTAATTTCTCCTCGACAGCGAGCGATTTTTGACCGGCGTTTAAGCATTTTCCGCGGCTCGCTACCGCCTGTCTCCAGCCGAAGCCCGCCTGTCGTCGGTTTACTACTTTCCAATACAGAATCTGGAAAAAATTTCGCCCAACAAGTCATCGGGAGTGAAGGCGCCGGTGATCTCGCTGAGGTGGAGTTGCGCCTGGCGCAGGTCTTCGGCCAGCAAGTCCAGGGCAGGGTGCCCTGCACAAATCTGCGCATGGGCCTTCGCGAGCTGTTCCGCAACTTGGCGCAGGGCGCGCACGTGGCGTTCGCGGGCCATGAAGACGCCTTCTGGTGCGGCTTGCCAGCCCACGACCTGCAGCAGCTGCTGGCGCAGTTCCTGCAGGCCCGCGCCGGTCTTGGCAGAGATAAATATCCCGCCCGATGTGTTTTTCAGCGCAGCTTCCTGCGCCAGGTCTGATTTGTTCCAGACATCGATGACGGTTGTGCCTTGTGGCAGTTTTTGGCTCAAAGCCCCCGCAATGCGTGCATCAGCAGCTATGTAATTGATAGCATCCGCCTTGTCGGCCGAGGCCTCCTGCCGTGTCAGGTCATGCAGAAACAGCACCGCATCGGCACTTTCAATTTCGGCCCACGCGCGTTCCACACCGATTTTCTCTACCTCGTCCAGCGCCTCGCGCAGGCCGGCAGTGTCCACCACGTGGAGGGGCACACCCTCGATCTGAATCAGCTGCGAAACTTTGTCGCGCGTGGTGCCGGCGATCGGCGTGACGATCGCCAGTTCAGCGCCCGCCAACGCATTGAGCAACGAGCTCTTGCCGGCATTGGGTTGGCCGGCGATCACCACCTTGATGCCTTCGCGCAGGATGGCGCCCTGTGTGGCGCGCTGCATCACGCCGGCGAGCGTTGCCTGCAGCCGCTCCAGCTGACCCTTTGCATCGGCCTTCTGCAAAAAGTCGATGTCTTCCTCAGGGAAGTCCAGCGTGGCTTCGACCAGCATGCGCAGGTGGATCAATTGCTCGAGCAGCGTATTGACCGCCAGCGAAAACTCGCCAGACATGGAGCGGGCGGCCGAGCGAGCCGCGGTTTCGGTGCTGGCGTCGATCAGGTCGGCAATCGCTTCGGCCTGTGCGAGGTCGATCTTGTCGTTGAGAAAAGCTCGCTCGGTGAACTCCCCCGGCTGCGCCACACGCAGCTGCGGCATGGCCTCCAGGCATCGCGCCAGCAGCAGTTGCAGCACCACCGGCCCGCCGTGGGCCTGCAGCTCCAGGACGTCCTCGCCGGTATAGGAGTGCGGCGCGGGAAAATGGATGGCCAGGCCCTGGTCGATCACCTGGGCGTGGGCATCGCGGAACGGCAGGTAGGTCGCCTGGCGCGCTTGCAGATGCCGGCCGCAGACGGCCGCGATTACCGGAGCGACGTTGTTGCCGGAGACGCGCACGATACCCACAGCCCCGCGGCCGGGGGCCGTGGCGATAGCAACAATCGGATCGTGGTGTCGGGCCAGCATGGTGGTAGATGTTAAGGCGTAGGCGCGGGAACGGCACCTGGGGGCCGACGACGAGCCTGAAGCCGGCTTCCCAAGAAAAAAGGGCCGCGAAGCGGCCCAATTTTTATTTCATACCCGCCTTATTTAAATTTAGGCAAGTTGAACTGCGGCGGCACGCCCATACGGGTATTGATGACCCATTGCTGGGCGATGGACAAGATGTTGTTGGTGATCCAGTACAGCACCAGGCCGGCCGGGAAGGCGAAGAACATCACGCTGAAAATCAATGGCATGAACCACATCAGCTTGGCCTGCATCGGATCCGGCGGTGCTGGATTGAGCGCGGTCTGCAGCAGCGTGGTCAGTGTCATGAGCACCGGCAGAATGAAGAACGGGTCCTTGGCGGAGAGGTCGGTGATCCATAAGATCCAGGGCGCGTTACGCATTTCCACGCTGGACAGCAGCACCCAGTACAGCGCGATGAACACCGGGATCTGGATCATGATGGGGAAGCAGCCACCCATCGGGTTGACCTTTTCTTCCTTGTAGATCTTCATCATCGCCTGCTGCATTTCCTGCGGCTTATCCTTCAGGCGCTCCCGCATCTCCATGATCTTGGGGTTGATCGCTTTCATCTTGGCCATGCTGGAATACGCTTTGGCGTTGAGCCAGTAGAACGCGATCTTCAGCAACAGCACCAGTGCGACGATAGACCAGCCCCAGTTGTGCAGGAAGCCGTGCAGCTTGTCGAGCAACCAGTACAAAGGCTTGGCCAGGATTTTCAGGTAGCCGTAGTCCTTGACCAGCTCCAGCCCTGGTGCGATGGCCTCCAGGGTTTTTTCTTCCTGCGGGCCGATAAAGAATTTCGAGTCAATGGATTTGGTCGCGCCGGGCGCGATCGTGTCCAGCGGCGTGATCATGCCGACGGCGTAGAGATTGGTGTCGACCTTGCGGAAGAACAGGTCGCGCTTGATGCCGTCGCCCAGAATCCAGGCCGAGGCAAAGTAGTGCTGCACCATGGCCGCATAACCGTCATTCGACTGCTTCTCGACGTCGACCTTGTTGTTTTCGATCTCCTTGAACTCGACCTTTTGGTACTTCTTGGCGTCGGTGTATATCGCCGGGCCGGTGAAAGTGGAATAGAAAGAAGACTCTCCGGGCGGCTTGTTGCCGTCGCGCACAAGCTGCAGGTACAGCTGCGGCGAAATGGCGGCCGTGCCGGTGTTGACGATGTCGTGGCGCACGGCGATGTCATAGGCGCCGCGCTTAAGGGTATAGGTTTTGACCAGCTTCACACCGCCGACGTCGGCAGACTCGAACTTGACTTGCAGTTCATCCAACCCTTCCTTCAGCGAACGCTCGCCGGGGACAACCGTCATCAGGGTCTTGTGGGTGGGAAAGCTGCCGCCGCCGATCAGGCCGGTCTGCGCCACGTAGACGCGGTTGGCGCTTTCGTCGAGCAGCACAAAATCTTCGTCCTTGTGGTCCTGGTCTTTGTATTTGGCAAAAGCCGAGTGCACCAGCGTGCCGCCTTCGCTGTCAAAGGTCAGCGTGAGCACATCGGTTTTCGCCACGACGCGCTCCTTGGTGGCCGCGGCGGCGATAACCGGGGCGCCTGTGGGCACAGCGCCAGGCGTTGCCGGCGATGCACTGGCAGCCTGAGGCGCGGGCACCGAAGAAGCGGCAGCGCCGGCAACGGGTGCCGACGCGGGTGCGCCAGCTGCAGGGGCTTTGGCGCTCTGCGTCGCTGACGGAAAAAAGGTCGCCTTGTGGCCGTTATAAACCTGCCACTGGTCCCACAGAAGGACCATGGAAAAACCAAAAATCACCCACAAGATGGTGCGGCGGATGTCGTTCATGACGGCGTCTTTTTAGAAGGGGTAGGGGCCACAGGGGTGACCAGGCGGGAGAAGAGAGAAGTCGAGGCGCCCGTGCCAGCGGAAGATTTGACGGGCGGCACTGGGTCGTGCCCGCCGTCGCACCACGGGTGGCAGCGGGCCAGGCGATACAAAGTGAGGTAGCTGCCGACGGCAGCGCCATGCTGTTGCAGCGCCTCAAGGGAATAAGCAGAGCAGGTGGGCTCAAACCGGCAGGCGGAGCCCAGCCAGGGGCTGAGCAACAGGCGGTAGCCTTTGACGATGCCGATCAACACGGTTTGCGGCAAGCGGACGGCGGCGGCGATCATGCGATTCATGACGCCTTGGCTCCGGCCTGCATCAGCGCGATGACTTCGGCGCGCACAGCCTGTTTGAGCTGTTCGGAAGTCGCGCTGATGAATTCTTTACGGGAAAAATCACGCCGCAAGCGGACCACATATGCGGCCTCTGGGTACTGATGCGAAAAATCAGCGCTCACGGTATAGATTTGTCGTTTGATGGCGTTGCGCGTCACGGCCCGTTTGGCCCAGCGCTTGGGGACCATCGCCCCGAGCCAGACATCCTGGATGGGGAACAGAGGCCTTGCCCTGGAAGTATCAACAAGCTCGCCGGGTTCGGCTTGCACGGGCTTTGCGTCCAGCGCATTGCGGTGCAATGCGAAGTGCGTTGTTTTTGCAACAATGGCGCCGGCAAGGACTGCCTGGAACTGTGGTCGGTTTTGAAGCCGCTGCACGAGCGCCAGGCGTCAGTTCAAAGAAACTGCGGTGGCCAGCAAAAACAGGCTTATACAGCCAGGCGCTTGCGGCCTTTGGCGCGGCGAGCAGCAATCACTGCGCGGCCGCCGCGCGTTTTCATGCGCGTGAGGAAGCCGTGCGTACGGGCGCGTTTGACTTTGGAAGGTTGGTATGTGCGTTTCATGATTGAGTCCTACTAGCCGGTTAGCTACAAAGCTCCCTTTGCCTTTTGCTTCGCCTTCACTAATCACTTACTTGACTACTCAATTGAGTTAATCAAGATGATGAAGATAAAAAGGCAAATTCCTTTGGGCGATTCAAATGATCTTGGTGGCCGTACAACACAACCAACTCTGCAAGTCTTTCAAAAGCGGGCAAACCCGCTGCGAATCAGGGAAACCCATGATTATCGCAGATTTCCCAACGCTGGCAACAAGTTAGCCTGCCCATTTGGGGTAAAGGCTGAGATACGTCCGGCCGGGCTTTCAAATACCTCTCAGTTGCCCTCTAACTACCAGAAAACGGGCCCGGAAATAGGTTGAAACCCGAAGCATTTATTTTGTGGATAACTCCCCGTCCGGACTACAATTGCCGGTGCTCAAAATTAACAATATCCACAAGCAGCAACCTGCTGCCTGGCGCCTCTTGCCAGGCCAGCCACCCGGTCAAAAACAACCATGAGCGAGGCATCCGTCCAACACCTGAGCCAGGATTTGTGGCAAAGCTGCGTCGACCATCTGGCCCAGGAATTACCTGAACAACAGTTCAATACCTGGATCCGCCCGCTTGCCGTGGATGTCGCGCCTGACCTCTCCAAGGTCACCGTTTTGGTGGGTAATCGCTTCAAACTGGACTGGGTCCGTGCCCAGTATGCTGGCCGGATTTCCGCCTTGCTAGAGAAAGTTTCCGGTCAAAGCATCCCCCTTGAGTTAGCGCTCGCTCCTCGTGAAGCCGCCACCAAACTATCATCCTTGGTTCGAAATTTTGAAGGCGCCGGAGTTCCTGAGCCCGCCGGCCTGGGCGTTCCCGAAGAAGCCGCCGGCGCGCCTTTTAAAAACCGCCTCAACAGCGCGTTGACCTTCGACACTCTGATTGAAGGCACCGCCAACCGCATGGGCCGGGCTGCGGCGCTGCATGTTTCCAGCAGCCTGGGGCAGCTTTACAACCCGCTCTTTATATATGGCGGCGTCGGTCTGGGCAAAACCCATTTGATGCACGCCATCGGCAATAAATTGCTGTCAGACAACCCCGCCGCCAAAGTTCTCTACATCCATGCTGAACAATTTGTTTCAGATGTGGTTAAAGCTTACCAGCGCAAGACTTTTGATGAATTCAAAGAGCGTTATCACTCGCTCGATTTGCTGCTGATCGACGACGTCCAGTTTTTCGCCAACAAGGATCGCACCCAGGAAGAGTTTTTTAACGCTTTCGAGGCCTTGCTGACCAAAAAGTCGCACATTGTGATGACCAGCGACACTTATCCCAAGGGCCTGACGGATATCCACGAACGCCTGGTGTCGCGCTTTGATTCCGGCCTCACGGTCGCCATCGAGCCGCCTGAGCTCGAAATGCGCGTCGCCATCCTGATCCGCAAGGCCGAGGCCGAAGGCGCGTCCATGCCCGAAGAAGTCGCCTTCTTTGTCGCCAAAAACGTCCGCTCCAACGTGCGCGAGCTCGAAGGCGCCCTGCGCAAGATCCTGGCGTACTCCCGCTTCAATCTCAAGGAAATCTCCATCCAGCTGGCCCGGGAGGCCCTGCGCGACCTGCTGTCCATCCAGAACCGGCAGATCTCCGTCGAGAACATCCAGAAGACCGTCGCCGACTATTACAAGATCAAGGTCGCCGACATGTATTCCAAGAAGCGGCCCGCCAGCATTGCCCGGCCGCGGCAGATCGCCATGTACCTGGCCAAGGAGCTGACCCAGAAGAGCCTCCCTGAGATCGGTGAGCTCTTTGGCGGCCGTGACCACACCACGGTGCTGCACGCCGTCCGCAAGATGTCTGCAGAGCGCCAGCAGATGACCGAGCTCAACCAGCAGCTGCACGTGCTCGAACAAACCCTGAAAGGCTGAAGAGCGGCAACCATGCGTGAAATGAAACCTTTAGCGCTCAGTTTTCTGGGCGATTTGCAGGGCCAAACCACCTCCTCAATAAGTTTGGGGACAACTTTTGAACAACCCATGGCTTATCCACAGAAGCAGATGACAATCGAAAGTTGTTCATATCCGGCGCGGTACTTCCAAGGCGTCTGAACACATGGTTAAACAAACGGCAAGTGGTTGATCAAAAAGGGGAAAATAGCGCTATCCACAGATTGGCGCCGCCCTTATCTACTACTACTAATTTGAATTAAAGAATTAAAGATAAATACAGAGGAAGTCATGATCGTTCTGAAAGCTACCCAGGATAAAGTTTTGTCGGTACTGCAATCCGTTGCCGGCATCGTGGAGCGCCGGCACACCTTGCCGATTCTGGCCAACGTGCTGATCCGCAAAACCGGCGCACAGCTGCAGCTCACCACGAGCGATCTTGAAATCCAGATCCGCACCACCGCCGAGCTCGACGGCGACGCCGGCAACTTCACCACCACCGTGGGCGCCCGCAAACTCATCGACATCCTGCGTTCCATGCCCAGCGACCAGACCGTGTCGCTCGAGTCCTCGCAAAACAAGCTGATCCTCAAAGGCGGCAAAAGCCGCTTCACGCTGCAGACCCTGCCGGCCGAAGACTACCCGCTGGTCCAGGAAGCCGCCAACTTCGGCCCCGGCTTCTCGGTGCCGCAAAAGGTGCTCAAGGAGCTGCTCAACCAGGTCTCCTTCGCCATGGCGGTGCACGACATCCGCTACTACCTCAACGGCATCCTGTTCGTCGCTGAAGGCAAGCAGCTGAGCCTGGTCGCCACCGACGGCCACCGCCTGGCGTTCTCCTCGGCCATGCTCGACGTCGAAGTGCCCAAGCAGGAAGTGATCCTGCCGCGCAAGACGGTTCTGGAAATGCAGCGCCTGCTCAGCGATAAAGAGGGCGCCATCGAGATGCAATTTGCCGGCAACCAGGCCAAGTTCAGCTTTGAAGGCATGGAATTCGTCACCAAGCTGGTCGAAGGCAAGTTCCCCGACTACAACCGCGTGATCCCCAAGAACCACAAAAACATCATCACCCTGGGCCGCG